>OIEN01000004.1_pt1 | contig 266733 bp, 197 predicted proteins | sample 1581741 | NCBI WGS metagenome assembly OIEN01 (sample SAMN01760944, study PRJEB22395) | human gut metagenome | reverse complement strand
AAAAATTTAATGATTTTGCTTTGAGTGTCTATGCGTTGGTCTAATAAAGTAAAAAAACTAGCCACTTTATCTTGAATTTGTCTAGTAGGATAATACACTTTATACTCTTGATATTCTTTCGCATTTATACCGGGTTGCCCAGAACGGGCAGACATTATTTTAATCCATTTTTTATATCTATCAATTTTTGTTTGTTGATAGATAAAATAAGCAGAAAACTCATTTTTTACATTAGCCCTAATCAAGAATCCAGCAAAATATAATTTACCATCTTGTTCGTTATATAAGTAAGTTTTGCCTGTGCTGGCACCAGTTCTTGCAAATAAAATATCATTTTCTTTAACAATACAATTTTCATCAGTAAAGGATGGTGATACTTCTGATTTTCTTATATAATGCGAGTTTTCCTCATCAATATCTGTGATTCTTATGTATCTATTTTTTCCATCAAAATCAATTGCTTCAGCACCAATCCCGTAATCAAATTTAGAGCAAACATTACCCATTTTAGATTCGGTCCAAGATTCGTTATCAAATCTCAAATTAGGAACTTTTAAGATTTAATTATTGTTATGTTCCTAATTTGAGATTTAAAGAATTTATTAATCAGAGTTGGATCTTGAAAAAATACGATTCATTTATGTCGATTTCAAATAAAAGGAATATACACAATCTAAATTTACCAGTGTTATCTGCTTCACAAGAAAAAGGTATGATATTAAGAAGTGAAAATGGCATAGACATTAAATATGACCAAAACAAAATTAATACATATAAAATAGTAAATAGTGGTGACTATGTCGTACATTTGCGTTCATTTCAAGGGGGATTTGCCTTTTCAACTATAGATGGCATTTGTAGCCCAGCATATACAATATTGAAATGTAATCCTGAAATGATTGAATATGGTTTTTTCGAACAGTTTTTTACATCAAAAAAATTTATAGATAGTTTAAGGATCGTGACATACGGTATTCGTGATGGTAGAAGTATTTCAGTTGAAGAATTTTTAAACTTAAAAGGCTCATTTCCTAACAAAGATGAACAACTCAAAATAATTAAATTTTATACACTTATTAATAAACGCATAGACACTCAAAACAAAATCATTGAGAAATATAAATCTCTAATAAAAGTAATTAATCAAATGATGTGTAATTTTGATCATGAAAAAATTCAAGTTCAAAATGTTTTTGATTTTAAAGAAAAAACTAAACATCAGGCTAACATGGGAAATTCGCAAGGAAATTTCATTTATTTTACTAATGAAGAAAGTACATATAAGTATTTTGACTCTTATGATTTTGATGGAGAATATATCATTGCAAATACTGGAGGTAAAGCCAACTTTAAATACTATAATGGAAAATTTGCAGTTATGTCTGATTGTTTAGTAATGGAATGCAATGATAATCAAAATACAAAATTTTATTTATATTCCATTTTGAATAGAATCGATTATATTAATCAAGTTTGTTTTGTAGGAAGCGGTTTAAAACATTTGGACAAAAAACTATTTTTAAAAACATTTATAACAAAATTCAATAAAAATTTAGAACCATTCATTAACCTTATAATTTTATTAGAGAAAAAAATTTCCAACGACAAAATATTGCTACAAAAATTAAAAGAGCAGAAAAAATATCTGCTCTCGAATATGTTTATATAAACATGTTTTTAAGAAGATATTCTTTTTGCTTTTTATAAAGCTCAAGTATATCTTTTTCTTTTTTAATTTTTAAATCTAGTATATCAAAATAATCAGCTATTGCTTTTTGTTTATCCTTTGTTGGAATTAGAATTTCTCCCTTTAAAAAATCTTCTGAGTTAACAGCCATTCTTTCATATACAGTGCCTTGTTCATACTTTCTGATATACTTTAAAAACCTACTACTTGTTAGAATTAGTTCTACAAAAGATGGAATAAAATCATTTTTCACGGTGTAAGTCACATAAATTGGAGAAAAGATTGCATCTCCAAATTTGTTTAAACAAATAACTTCAAATTTTAAATTTGCAGGATTATAACATATGTCATTTAAACGAGTAATTTTGTATTGCTTTTCATTATTAGTTACCAAAAAATCTCTATCATATCTGTTAGTTTTTGCAAATATTCCATCTTTTGAAAGAGTTGCATGGATGAATTCATCTCCCTTTAATGCAAAATCTTTTCTTTCACATAAAACATTTGATAATTTAACACATTCCCAATCATTAGATTTTATTAAATATATATAATTCCAAATCCCTTTTTTAAACAATTCTAAATCTTCAATGATTTTGCTTTGAGTATCTATGCGCTGGTCTAATAGATCTAAAAATTTACATATTTTTAATTGTTCATCAGACGATGGGAAATATACAGTCAAACCTTCAACAAGATCAAAACTTAAATTTTGTTGTTTTGTTCCTTGTGCATACTTTGTGCCAATTATTTCGCCATATTTCAAATACCAGTAATATAAAAACTCATTGTGTATTTCCCCCTTAGGCTCAAATGCCATGCAGGCTTGACTAATTGTTGATGATGTATCAAGTATTGTGCAAGTTCCTCTAACACCCGTTGCTTCTAATCCATAAGTAGCAATTACAAATGTTCCTTTGGGAAATAACTTGAGATTAAATATTTTGCGTGCTTTTTCAGTAATTTTTTCAAGAGTGGTTGAAGTTTTTTTCTTTTTTAATTCACCACTTGTAAGCCAACAAATATTACCATTAAAATAATCGCCATTTATTCTACTAGGGGTTGTGCCAGATGATAGTATAAATGAATCTCTAACTGTTGATTTATTCCAATAATGTGTAAACTCATTAAATCTCAAATTAGGAACATTAACACCTTTTTGTGGCTTATCTGCATCATTAGGGATTATATTTTCGTCATTTTTTTTATTATCAACTTCCATATTATTCCTCCTTAATAATGCCCAATTCTTTTAAATAAACCTCTATTTGCTTATCAAGTTCTGCTCTTTCACTTTCAAGTTTTTTGATATCTGCCATAACCGCGTTGATATCAATTTCCTCTTCTTCTTCAAATGTATCTACATATCTTGGAATATTTAAATTAAAGTCATTTTCTTTTAATTCTTCAATAGTTGCAAGATGAGCAAATTTTTCAATTTCTGTTTTGTTTCTATATGCATTAATAATTTTTTCAATATCTTCATCTCTCAATAAATTTTGATTTTTACCTTTTTCAAAATTTTTACTTGCATCTATAAAGTATACATTTCTATCTTTTTTATCTTTTTTAAATACACAAATACATGCAGGAATGCTTGTGCCATAAAACAAATTAGCAGGAAGACCTATTACGGTATCTAAATAATTTCTCGTTTCTACCAAATATTTTCTTATTACCGCTTCAGCCCCACCTCTAAATAAAGGGCCATGAGGAAGTACTACAGCCATACGACCTGTAGCACTTAAGCTATTAATCATATGCTCAACAAAAGCATAATCTGCATATGATTTTGGTGCCAACTTTCCTGCTCCAGAAAATCTATCATCTTTTTCCATTGAAGAATTAGGATCCCAATTAGCACTAAATGGTGGATTTGCTACAACTATATCCATTTTTCCATATTCTTTCTGTTCATCGCTTGGTGCTTTTAAAGTATCACCTTGATGAATTGTAAACTTGTTAAAATTAACATTATGAACCAGCATATTCATTCTTGCCAAGTTACAGGTTGTTGTGTTTAATTCTTGTCCATAAATATGGATATATTTGCCATTTTTTTCTTTTAATTTTTCTACTACTTGAATCAACAAAGAACCGGAACCACAGGTAGGATCGCTGATATATTTTACATCTGTTAAATCATCAGTAACAAGCAAACTTAAAAGTCTTGAAACTTGTTGTGGAGTATAAAATTCACCGGCTTTTTTACCAGCGCTTGCAGCAAATTGTCCGATAAGATATTCATAAGCATCGCCAAGCAAATCTATTCTACTATCCATAAAATTAAAATCTATTTCATCGATAGAAGAAATAAGTTTTCCAATAAGCTCACCCTTTTCTTTATATGTTTTACCAAGTTTATCTGAAGTAAGATTAACATCATTAAATAGACCAGATAATTGATCTTCCGAAACTTGCCCCTTTGTTGAATCTGAATAATTTTTAAATGCATTTGAAAGCATTTCTAATTCAAAATTTCCAGTAGATATTTCTTTTACAAGATTTTTAAAAAGATATTTTGGCTCAATGAAATAACCAAGTCCCAAATTTGAAATTGCAAGCTCTTTGCAATTTTCAGGGGCTTCTTTATAAACTTCTTCAATTGAAGCATGAAGTTTGTCTTTAAATTCACTTTCTTCATGTTCACAAATATATCTATAAAATATCAGACCTAATATATAGTCTTTAAATTCATTGGCATCCATATTCCCACGTAATGAATTCGCCATTTTCCATAATTTGTTATGAAGTTCTTTCTTTTGTTGTTGTTCTAATTCAATTTCTTTCATTATTTTTCTCCTTTACTATTAAAATTCATCAATAAATAGTTTCTTACTAAACTAGTTTTCTTTAATATTGTTTTAGATAATCTATCTCTTTTTCTGCCTAATTCATAAATTTTCCCTATTAACCTTTGCTTATCTATGCTTGGTAATTCAATTTCAATATCCTTAACATTATTTATTGAAAGGATAACAACATTAGCGCTACCTTGCATTTTTTGGTCAATATATTTTTGAAACTGTAAATCTTCATTTATAAGCCAACAAAAATAGTGTGGATCTAAAATATTTTTATTACGAATTCTAATAAGCGCAAAGTTTGATAATAGAAGATTGTTCGAACGGGTTTCATCTATTACGAAAGCCTTTCTTGAACTTAACCCAACAACGATATCTTTTTGTTTAGTTAAAACACAAGAGCTTTCTTTGCTTTTTACAACTTTTACTTTAGTCGTATTTTCTAAAATATCAGATTGTCCAACTATATAACTTAACTCTTGCATGCTGATTGAATCAAGTTCAACAATTTCGTCAAATTGAGAACTTGGTTTAATTCTCGTTAAGATATTTCCTTGAATAATATCTGCTATTTCAGATAGTTTAAATCTGCCCATTTTTTAGCTCCTTTTTGAAATTTACACAAATATCATAACATCACTTTTGACTTTTGTCAATAGTTTTATTGAAATTTATTTAAATTTCTTTTAGTAAAGTGTAATCTCATCAAACTTATCAAAAAACTTTTTAATATCTATTGGCATTGAATTTAATATCTTAATTCTTTCTTTCAATGTTACATTTGTGACATTTTTCATTAATTCAGCAACTTCTTTATTTAATTCTGTAGTATCTTGATAAAATGCATAGCTTTCAACTAAATTTTTCAATTTATTCGCATCAACATTGTAATTGTTACTTATAATTTTTATATCTTTGTCTTTTTCGTTGTTGATATATTTTTCATATTCAATAATTGGATCTTTGTCGTATAATCCTTCTATATCATCATTCATAAATGAATGGACAAATCTTTCTAACAATTCTCTTTTTGATTTATCAACAATTTCTAATAAAAGCCTATTTATTTTCTTTTTTACTTTTTGTTTATTGTCATTATCTTCTTTTTGATATTTTAATAATAATTCTACTAGATAATCAAAATTTACTTTTACCCTGCCAAGTAATGATATCTCAAAATCAACATCATTTAAAACAGACTCCTTTACAGGATGTGGAGCAATGCTATTATAAATGTCTTTATACAACCCTTGAAGTTCATTGTACGTTTTCATATCCATTTCGGTTTTATTTATATCAAAATCTATATAATTAGTAATTTTGTTATAAATATGCATTAACTCTCTAAACGCATTAACAAACTCAAGTTGTTCTTTTTCAGATTTTGAATTTGCTAATTTTCTAATTTCTTTACAAGATTTAAATGCATTATTTAATTTTATAATAAGTTTATCCAGTGGTTCTAGCGTAACATCATTATAAACATCTTTATCATTGTTAAAATGTGCTAAAGCTTCATCCATTGTTTTTCTAGAAGTTTGATAACATATAATATTTCCACAAATCTTATTTTCTTCATATGTACGAATAGTTCTAGATATTGCTTGTATTAATCCATGCATTTTCATCGATTTATCCAAATATAATGCACTACATCTTCTAAAATCCATACCTGTTAAACACTTATCAACAACAAAAAGAATATCTATGTTTTTATTTCTAAAATTATTAATAACATCTCTTTCATATGCAGCATAACTCGTTAAACTAAAATTAGAGTTGTTTTCAGGTCTTTTATTGTATTCTTCAATTATTTTTGCGAGTTTATCTTTTGCAACTTCTTTAACATCACCCTCTTTACAATCTTCATTAGCTTCGTATGAATAAATTGCTGCAATTTTTATATTATCTTTGTTATTAAGCATGTATTCATAATATTTATTTAATAAAGAAATTGATTCACAAGCAAAAATAGCATTATATTTTCTCCCAAATGTTTTTTGTTCAAAGTGATCTATTACATCTTTTGAAACAAGAGCAATACGTTTTGGATCTATCATAACTTCATCATAATTTATCCCTTGAACAGTCTTATCTAAAAATGTTTCTTCGTTTTTTATTTTTATAGTTTTAACATAATCAATACAAAGTGGTAAAACATTTTTATCCCCAATTGCTTCTTTTAGCGTATAAGTGTGAACGGGTTTTCCAAAATAAAGAGATGTTAATTTTGCATTTTGTGTTATTTCGTCTTCTTCAGTAAAAATTGGTGTTCCAGTAAATCCATAATATAAAGCATTATTAAAATACTTACTAATAAGTTTTCTCATTTCACCTGCTTGACTTCTATGACATTCATCAAACATAAATATAATTTTTTTATCTTTGTAATCTTTTAATTCATCTATTCTTTTACCTTTAATAGCATTTGCCATTTTATTAATAGTTGAAATAATTAATTTTTTATTACTCTTTATGTCTTTGATTAAACTATCTGTTTTACTAATATTCGTAAATTCATCAACTGATGAAGACATATATGAATTAAAATCATCAACTGTTTTGTCATCCAAATCCTTTCTATCAACCAGAAAAAATACTTTAGCAATATTTCTATTTAAACTCATATCAAAAGCGAACTTAAATGATGTTAAAGTTTTACCGGAACCCGTGGAATGAAAACAATATCCATTATCATCTTTTTTTAAACATCTTTCTTTTAAGGCTTCAAAAGCATAAATTTGATAAGGTCTCATAACATACAATCTTCTTTCTGCCGCAGAATCTATCATATAATTGAAAACAACCTTATACAAAAAAGGACAAAATAAAAAATTTTCTTCAAACTCATAAAGTAAATTTATTGGCTCATTTTTAATGTTTGACCACACAAAACAATTACTTTTCAAAATATTTATGTCATTATTTGCAAAATATCTAGTATGTTGTTCGTTCGAAATCACGAATAATTGTATAAATTTAAATATTCCTTTATAATTTCCATCTCTTTTATATCTTAATACTTGATTAAAAGCTTGATTAATTTCAACACCGGGTTTTTTAAGTTCAATTTGTACAAAAGGGATCCCATTAATCAATAAAGTTACATCAAATCTGCCAATATACTTTCCTGTCGTATTAATTTGATGTGCAACTTCAAAATAATTTTTTTCAACATCTTTATCTACCAGTTTCAAATAAACAGGATATCCATCTCTTTTTACGATATCAATTTTTCCAGATCTCAATAGTTGTGAAGTTTCAAATATTGATTTACCATCAAGAAAAATAAGAATTTCTTTAAATTCACTATCTGTTAAAGGTTTGCCTTTTAATACTTCTTTATTTAATAAATTTAACTTATCTCTAAAATTTAAAACAAGTTCTTCATATGTAGACATCTTGTTATATTTATACCAATTTGTAGTTATTACCTTGATAAATTGATTTTCTACATCATATTCAGTCGTATATAATTCATTATGCATATCAAACTCCCTAAATCTTTAATGTTATAAATTAAGGATTTTTAATTTATAAATCCTCATTAATATCGTTTTGACGATATATATTAATTAACTGATTGTTTGCATTTTTCCAACTTGTCCAACCATTTGCAGATTGCCCTACAACCAAAGCTGCCGCCATTGATGGAGAAGAACATTCAACATCATTTAATAAACTACCATTATGGTCTAACTTCATATCTTTTCTCACTGCTATCCAAGATGGAGTCTTATATACTTTATAAGGTGCAATAATTGAACCTTTTTTAAGAACAAAATTTCCATTTTCAACAAACATTTTAGCTTTTACTGTTTGATTTATTTCTTTAATCTTCCTAGATAAAAAATATTCTCCGTCAGGTATCATTTTGCTATGTATAATTTCTGTTACATTGCTAAACACTTCTTGTTTAGTTTCATTTGTTGGATAAATTTGTTTGCCGGCAAAAGATGATAACAATTGAATAATTTTGTTTAAATCTAGTGAAAACAATTCCGTGTTTCCCACTCTACTTTTGGCAAATAAATCATCTAAAAGTTGTTCTATTTCCTCGTGATTATCTACTTCAATAGCAAATTGTCTTTTTAAGCCAGTAACATTTCTATAACCATTATCTTCTAAAAGTTTCATCCTTTTTTGAAAATCATTAGTTCTACCAATTTTTATTAAACCTTCAACAGCAGTAGAGCAAACATAAATTATACCTCTTGACATAAAAACTCCTTAATGTTCCCATAATTTCTTATTATCGGAAGTTAATTAATTTCATTATAGCATATATTTTTTATTTTTGTATAAAATTATAAAATAAAAATGTTGATTATTTCCTTTTTCTTTTGCTTGGCATATTTATAGGCAAGAGAAGTGCCTGATTTTGGCTGATAATAAGTTATGTCTCATTTTGATTGTTTTCGGGGCTGTGGTTTATAGTTCTCGTTATAGTAAAAAATGCAATAGTCACTATTATCTATCATTGCTTGATTTCTTTCTACATAACTTGCTTTACCTCATGTGTATTTTGTTTTATATTCGAATTCTTCATCAACACACAACAAATTACTTATTATTCCAAATTAAATATAAAAAAAGAGAGAATTAATCTCTCCTTTTTATTGGAAGTGTCTTTTATAAATAGTTTCTAAAGTTTGATGATACACAATTCTTGACTTTTTGTTTGGTTCTTTGTTTTTATTCTCAAGATATAAATCTCTTAAATCACACCAAAGGCCATTATTTTTTATTAAAGTTTCTAGTTCACTATAATTTTTATTCAGTTTTCTAAAACACCATTGATAATTTATCTTATCATTTATTTTTACTGAACGAATATAGCGTTGTCTTAATCTATCTTCATTATCATAAACATTTTCCACAATTGCAAAATCAAAGCTATGAATAATTTTAGATTGTTTCTGGTCAATTTTTTTAATAGTGAAAACAGATGTTGAATCCTCACAACTATCGTAACCATTGTTAAAATACTTATTAAAGGCTTCCATAAATAAAAGTTTTAATGTTTTAGGATCGTGATATTTAGGATTATATTTTTGAATTTCAAAATTATAATCCAAATCAAAACCCTTATTAGCACCAACTTCTCTTGTTATCAAATGCCTTTTCCCAGCACTTCCAATTAAGTAAAATCTAAAAGTTAAGATCCCCCTATTTCGAAACTCATTTTGAACTTTTTTAATAACACTTTCAACATAGTTCCTTACAGGCTGATATTCACTTCGACTTACATATTCAAACATATTTTTTTTACCTCCTTACAGTTTGAATTTTGGAGGGGGATCGCATTTAGCAATCAGGGAACAAACAAAATGCATAGCCAAATTGTTTGTAAATTCATTATAACATATATTTGATAAATTTTATATATTTTTTATATTATAATTTAAATTTAGTTGGTTTATTCAAATTTACATAGTTTTAGACAGTTCAAAATCAACTTAGGTGGATGGTGTCATTTAATAAATTGGACATAGTTGTCAAATAGCGTCAAGGGATTAACATTTTGACAGCAAAAGAAAAAACACTAGCGTATTTGCTAGTGTTTTAAAGGGATTTAGTAGGTAGAGCAAAATCCAATTTTTGCGCTGGGTAAGTTGGTAAGGCGGTGGTCGCGGGTCCGATTCCCGCCATCAGCTCCACGGAATAAAAATGCTAAAACCCTTTATACAAAAGGTTTTTAGCATTTTTTATTGTTCTTAATTAACATTTTACTTAAATTTGCAATAAATCAATAGTTTTCTATTGGTGTTTTTTTTATTTTTTGTTATAAATGATCAAAATTTTGATTACCGTATTATTTTTTTATAATTTCATCATAACTAAGTTTGTCATTCAAATTTATTTCTTTTTGTTCCAAATTTACATAATTTTCAGACATATCTGACAAAATTGGCAACAACTCTTTGTCCATTTGACTTTTTTGATTTTTGTCTAAAATCAATTTTGTGCGAGTAAGTGCCCACGCAGCAAAATCAGCAATTTGCAAAACAAAATTGTTTTCAGAACTGTCAAATTCCACATCCAAACCATTTTTGTTTGTTGTGAGAGGTAGTTTAATTTTGCTTCCCGGTTTTCTTATGCCTTCATCACAGATAACCTTTGAAATTTGAGAATTTTTCAAATTCATTTTAACATATCCATTTGCTCTATAAATAGCCAACAACCACCCCACAGTTTTTGGATTTCTTGTTGTTTGAATTTCTTTAAATGTCAACTTTAACAAATTTTCGTATGAAGCTATCTGTTTTTCTGTCGTGGTGTTGAAAGTGCTAGTAAAAATTTTTATATCAAAATATTTCACAAGTTCAACCATAGCGCCTATCAAATCCAATTTTTCATTTGCACTCATTGACTTAAATTCTTTGTTGCAGTTGTAAATATCAGTAAAATGGAATTCTTTTGTTTTATAATTTTTATAAAGTTCATCACACATACCATTCATAACATATTCAACACTTTTCAGCTGTTTTTCTTCCACAAGAATCCCACAATAAGAAACATATTCTTCTTTCAAAACTTCGCTTGTTATGTTTTGAGAATTTGGTTTTGTATCATCAATAAAAAACACATAATTTTTCATATAAAACTCCATTATTTTTAAAATTTGTCATGATTATACATTATCTTCAAATACATTCCAAACAAATGAATTTAATCTTTTTCTATGCTTAAACTGATAAAGTCTACTTTGAAGCAATGCCTTAAAAAAGTACTTAATTTTCGGAATAAGTTTTTTATTTTTAGGTTTTGATAAATCTCTTTTTAGTCTATTTTTAAGAGAATCAATGCTTGATGTCCCTTTAATTATAATAGGAAAATCTTTTATTGATTTATAATCTATTAGTGTGAATAATTGAAGACCTTCAACAATATACAACTTATTTGGATCTTTAACTTCTAAAAAATGAATAAAAAATTTGTTTATGTATTCTTTCAATAAATCATTTTCATCTTCATTTTTGCAATTATTCCACTTGTTTTTGGCCAAATCAACAATTTCAGGATGTTTTTCAAAAAAACTATTTAATATAAAAGAACATTCTTCTGTTATATGCTTAGTATGAATTAACCATTCTATTTGAAAATGAGTTGCTCCGTATTCTTTCGCTATTTGATCGGCACAATAACTTTTACCACTGCCCGACAAACCTGTCACAATCAGTACTTTACTTTTATTTGGGAAATCTTTAATATTGATTTGTAAATCTTTTTGCGATTTAAAAATTTTAATATAATTTTTTCTCATAATATTTATTATAGCACAATTTTTCTACAAATACAAAAAACAATTTGCTTTTAAATATGCAAAAATTTATTTTAAAACGTTAAATATATGCTATAATGAGAACATGAAAATATTATCACCAGCAGGAAATTTTGAATGTTTAAAAGCCGCAGTTTATAATGGTTGCGATGAAGTTTATTTAGGGATAAACAATTTCAATGCACGCAACAACATTGATGGCTTTGATTTAAACTCATTGAAACAGGCAGTTGATTTTGCTCATATTTTTGGAGTAAAAGTTCATCTTGCAATAAACATATTGTTTGAAGATGAAGAAATGCAATCAGCACTCGATACAGCCGTTGAGGCATACAATCTTGGTGTTGATGCTTTTATCATTCAAGATTTGGGACTTGCAAATTTGATACATACATTGTATCCAGAAATTGAAATGCATGCCAGCACACAAATGGGCATTCACAACCTTGAAGGTGTGAAAGCGATAGAAAAATTTGGTTTTAAAAGAGTGGTCTTGGCAAGAGAAACACCACTTGAAGAAATCAAACGAATAAAACAAAATTCAAATATTGAAATAGAATATTTTGCACAAGGAGCACTCTGTGTTTCATTCAGTGGAAATTGTTATTTAAGTTCTTATCTTTGTGATGCAAGCGGAAATCGTGGCAAATGTAAACAACTTTGCAGACTTCCTTACACCTTGCAACACAACGGCAAAGATTTGAAAACTGGCTATCTTTTAAGCGCAAAAGATTTCAATATGATTGACAAATTGGATGATTTAAAAAATGCCGGAGTTGACGCAATCAAAATTGAAGGCAGAGCGAGAAGGGCATATTATGTTGCCACTACAACAAGAGAATATTTCAACGCACTTCACAATCAAAAAACCGATATAAACGACATTAAGCTCGCATTCAACCGAGAATATACCCCTGGATATTTTGCAGGCAATGGCAATATAATTTCAAAATACAACAATCATATTGGCATTGAAGTTGGAAAAGTTGAAAAAGTTGTTAGAGGCAAAAAATTTAACGAAGCGTTTTTCAAAAGCAAAATGCCTCTCAATGCAAAATCTACCTTCAAAGTTTTCTACAACTGTCAAGAAGTTTCCGTTTTGACAGCATACGATTTAAAAAATGTTGACAAAAACACTTACAGGTTGACCACAACACAAAACATCAAAGAAAACAGCATACTAAATTTGATTGTTGATGCAAAAAAAGAAGATGAAGCACTTTCATTTAAAAAACGCCGTAACATAGAAATTTCACTCACCTGCAACCTTGACGAGCCAATAAAAGCTGAAGCATTTATCAATGATCAAAAAATCACAGTGGAAGGTGCAGTTTGCCAACAAGCAAAAAATCAACCATTGACCAAAGAAATTATTAAAGAAAACTTCAACAAAAGCGAACTTTTTGATGCAAAAATAAATTTCATAAATTTAGATTCTATATTTATGACAAAACAACAACTCAACGATTTCAGACGAAATGCTTTTGAAAAAATAGAAAATGTTTTAACTCTTGTCACCAAACATTTGTCAAAAACAAAAATCAGCAACAATTACAAACCAATAAACTTTGAAAATTATGAAATCGTGGAAGAATTAAACAAACCTTTTTCACACAAAAACATCATTTATTCTCCAGAAATTTATACACTGGCAGATGTCCAAAAAATTATTGAAATGTGCAAAAAAGAAAATAGAAATCCTTATTTAGATTTGCCAAACTTTGCATTGGCAAAAGATATTGCACTACTTAAAGAAATTGTCGCAAAAACCAAAATTGGCATTGTCGCAAACAATTACTATGCACTAGATTTTGACACTGATGATATTGTTATTGGAAGTGGACTAAATGTTTACAATTCTTACACTGCAAAAATCTTCAACAAACCAGTGCTTTGCGCAGAAAGTGATATTGCAACAAAAGAAAAATATCCATACATGACATTGAGACATTGTCCTATGAAAAATTTATTACACGCAAATTGTGATAAATGCCCATATGACAACAACTACACATATCGTATGGATAATGGAAAAATATTAAAACTCAAACGCAAAAAAATGACAACTTGCACATTTTATTTGTGCGACTAATCTTGCAACGATTTATAAATAAGTTCTGCAATTTTTACGCCATCTTGTGCACTGGACATTATCCCTCCTGCATAGCCTGCACCCTCTCCAACAGGATAAAGTCCTTTGATACTACTTTGTCCACTTTCATCTCTAACAATAGTCAGTGGACAACTTGATCTTGATTCAATTGCAATAAGCAAATTTTCATCTTTCGCAAAATTTTTTAATTTTTGATTTAACATTGGCAAGCCCAATTTCAAACTGTCTGCAACAATTGGTGGCAGACATTCTTTTATTTTGCAAAATGTGATACCTGGTCTGTAGCTGTAATTTATATTTGATTTAATTTTTTCATCTTTCAAAAATTCGCCAACACTTTCGGCAGGAGCATTAAAATTGCTTCCACCCAAAACAAACGCCTTATGTTCATACTTTGCTTGATAATAGATTCCAGCAAGTGGATGGTCTGATTCATAATCATCAGGGATAATGTTCACCAAAACAGCACTGTTTGCATTCTCTTTATCACGCGCAAAATCACTCATCCCGTTTGTGACAATCTCGCCATCATTACTGCTGGAAGCTACAACCTGCCCACCAGGACACATACAAAAAGTGAAAACCGAACGCCCATTTGGTAAATGTGCAACAAGTTTATAATCTGCATTAGGCAAACCATCAATATTCTCTGCTCCATACTGACTTAAATTGATTTCACTTTGTTTTTGTTCTATTCTTACACCCATAGCAAAAGGCTTTTGTCTCAAATTGACATTGTGTTTATAAAGCATCTCAAAAGTTTCTCTTGCACTATGCCCAACACACAACAAAACATAATCGGCTTTCAAATTTGTTATCTTTTCAGTGACAACATTTCTCAACTTGACACTTTCAATTTTGTCATCTTTTACCACTATATCATCAAGTTTTGTGTTAAACATAAAAGTCCCGCCAAGACTGATGATATGTTCACGAATATTTTTCACAATTGACTTCAAATTGTCACTACCAATATGGGGCTTGTTTAGATATGTTATTTCTTTTGGCGCACCAAAATTATAAAATTCTTGAGTGATCATTTTGCAATATTCATTATGTAAATTTGTGTTGAGTTTTCCATCGCTAAAAGTCCCAGCACCACCTTCGCCAAATTGAACATTTGAATATTTGTTTAAGACTCTGTTCTCCCAAAAATTTTTGACATCTTGCTCTCTCTCATCGACCATTTTCCCTTGTTCTACAACAATTGGTTTCAATCCCATTCGTGCAAGAGCCAAAGCACCAAACATTCCACTTGGACCAAATCCTACAACAACAAAAGTTTTGTTTGATTCAATTTTTTTATACTTCATTTCTTTTGTTTGTTTGACATAGGCATATTTTGAATACTTTTTCTCTAAATTCCCTTTCAAACTTACAAGCACAGATGCAACATATTTTACATTTGGTTTTTTGCGTGCATCGATAGACAATTTTGATATTTCAAAATTTTCAATATCTTTTTTGTTTATTCTCAAAATTTTGCATACCTGACTAAAAATATCATCATCAACAAACTTAATCGGCAAAGATATTTGTTCTATTAGCAACATAAACTATCTCCTACTATTTTTCCACTTGTCCAAGCCCATTGCAAGTTGTAGCCACCGCACATACCGTCAACATCACAGACTTCTCCAACAAAATATAAGTTTGGAATTTTTTTATACATAAGATTATCGTCCAAATCTTTAAGTTCAACCCCGCCACTATAAACTTGGTTGTTGTCATAACAGCCACAAACATTATATTCCAAATTTTTGATTGCTCCGACCAATGCATCAACTATTTTATCACTTATTTTTGTAGAATTTATATTTGTATTGACTTTTGCTTGCCTAAAAATTTCATTTGCAAGAGCATTTGCAAACATTCCAACAAAAATTTTGTCCAACCCCACATTCAATTTTTTGCGGTTGATTATTTTCTCTTTCAATTTTTCAGCAGACATATTTGGTAATAAATCAATATGAATTTTCCCGCTAAATTTCCCACTTCTGGCAAACAATGAAGAAATGTTGAAAATAACAATTCCACTCAAACCAGCATCTTTATATAAAACTTCTCCAACTTCGCTGTAAGAAATATCTCCAACTTCCACGCTGACTTTAGCATTAGCCAATCTCACTCCATTCAAGTCTTTGACATCATCACATTTTAATGCCACCAAACTTGGAACAAATGGTTTGTATTTTACTTCAAGCATATTCAGTAAATCTTCGTTTTTGCTTCCAGTCGCAACAACCAAATTTATGCACTTAAATTCGTTATCTTTTGTCGAAACAAAAAACACACCATCTGCTTTTTTGATGCTCATAATTTGTTGTGCAGAGTAAATATCAACCTTGCTTTCCAACTTTCTTAAAACAACATCTTGGACTGATTTTGCCATGTTGGAAATAGGATAATATCTCCCTTCATCATCCATATAACATTCCAATCCCAATTCCTCAAAAAATTGCAAAGTTTTTGTTTGATCAAATCTGTCAAAAAACTTGCTCAAATCTTGATTATAACTATATTTGTGCAAGTGTGCATTTGTTATATTGCACCTGCCATTTCCAGTAGCCAAAATCTTTTTAAAAGGTTTTGAAGAAATTTCCAACATTGCCACCTTTTGATTTTTAATGTTCAAAGCACACATACAACCACTTGCACCACAACCTAAAACAATTGTATTATAAAATTTCACTTTCTCTCCTAAACTTTGAATTAGTATAGCATAAATTATCCAAAACAACAAAATTTTGATTGCAATAATATTTTTAAATAAAATTAGTCAACATATACAAAAAACAAAAAAACAATAGAAAGTTCTATTGTTTTTTCATATTACATATTCTTCAAAATTTCGTTCAAACCAATCATAATCCCAAGTTTTCCATATTCATAAGTCACCCCACCTTGCATATAAGCAGTGTAAGGTTCAATCAATGGACCATCACAAGAAAGTTCGATTGTTGATCCACTTGTGAAACTTCCACTTGCCATGATTTCTTCGTGAGGATAACCTGGTGTTGCATAAGGAATAGGTTTTACAAAACTATCAACTGCAGTGCCTTCTTGAACCCCTTGACAAAAAGCAATCAAATTTTTAGCAGACCCCAAATTTATTGTCTGAACAATATCTGTTCTTTTTTCATCAAAACGAGGATCAACATCAAATCCCAACTTTTCCAACATTCTGCTTGCAAAAGTCATAGATTTCAAACTTGCAGCAACAACGCTTGGCGCTCTATAAAGTCCACGGAACATATCAATCAACTGGTTGAGATTTGCACCAATATCTTTCCCTACACAAGGCACAGAATATCTTTCAGAAATATCCCAAACCAAATCTTTTCTTCCAACAATATAGCCACCTGTTTTTGTTATTCCGCCTGACAAATTTTTAAGCAAAGATGCAACAATAATGTCAGCACCAACTTCGCAAGGTTCTCTGTCTTCAACAAAATCACCATAACAGTTATCAACCATAATGATGACATCTTTATCAACAGCTTTGATTGCTTTGCAAACTTTTTCAATCTTGTCAATGGTCAAACTCTTTCTGTAAGAATAACCTCTAGATCTTTGGATTTCAACAAGTTTAACTTTGCTTTGTTTCAATCTTTTTGTAATTGCAGGAATATCAAAATCATCATTCACCAAATCAATTTGCTCAAACTTAACTCCATTTTTGATAAGAGAATTTCTGCTGTCGCCTTCAAGTCCAATAATGCTTTTCATAGAGTCATAAGGTTCGCCAGTGATTGAAATCAAAGTGTCACCATGTTTTAAAAGTCCAAAAAATGCAAGACCAATTGCGTGAGTCCCTGACATAATTTGTGGACGAACCAAAGCATCTTCTGCTTTAAAAATATCAGCATAAACTTTTTCCAACTTGTCTCTGCCTGGGTCAGAATATCCATAACCTGTCACTTCTGCAAAATCAGTTGCTGAAAGATGATTTTTTTGAAAAGCTTTCAAAACTTTAGCACTGCAAAGCATTGCATTTTCATCATATTTAGCAAAAATTGGTTGCAATTCTTTCTCAACTTCTTGTGCAAGATTTATTATTCTTTCATCAATATCATATCCGTAAAAATCCATTTTTCATCTCCATTTCCCAAAATATTACTACATTTCTCAAATTTTGTAAACTGTTTTAATATGGTTGACAAAACAAACACTTTTGCTTATAATTGCTAGGTAATTATTATGATAACAAAGATTGAATCACTCAAATTAAATATTTCTTTTAGTCCATAACTGTTTTGATTTTTAGTTAAGGTATTTTTTCATACCAAAAATTTTGTGCCTAGACCTATAGACATTTTTTATTTTTTGTAAAAATTATTTTTAAATTAAAAGGAAAAAACTATTATGGATAATACAAATGTTAAAAAACCTAATGCTTTTATAAGACTTTGGAAATATTTTACTACATACGAAAAAATTTGGCTATTTACTCTTTCAGTTGCAGGAATTTTGGTTGCGATTTTCTTCCCAGAAGAACATGGTTGGGTTCAAATTTTTGCTACAATTGTGGTAATCGGTGGATGCACCTGCGAACTTTTGGTGTCAAAACAATCAAAATGGTGTTTTGTAGTTTCTTGCTTCTTCTATGATATGCCTCAAGTTGTTGTTTACATAGCAAATGGATATTATGTTTCTGCACTTTTTGAAGTAATTTTCTGGATCCCAATTTTGTGGGTAAGTTTCTATCAATGGAGCAAAAGAGAAGACAAAGATGATGCAACACTTACAGAAGTTAAGAAAATAAACTGGAAAAGAGATTTAGTTATGTTTTTAGTTGTTTTGGCGATCTCTCTTGGTGCTGGTGCAATTTTCACTTGGGTAGGCGGAATTTTTGAAGGAATGTCAGACTATTGGTATATTGACGCCTTGGCAAACACATTCTCTTGTTTGAATGGACTCTTCTTACTTTTGAGATACAACGAACAATGGCTCCCTTGGTATGGAGTTTGCATCTGTGAAAGTGTTATGTGGATCTTATCTCAACAATGGGTAATGCTCATTTTGCAACTTGGATATTTGACAAACACAACTTATGGACTTATCAAATGGTCGTTGTATATCAAAAAGCATAACAATTTTGAAACGCCAGAAACTGATGAAAAAGGAAAACAAGAAATTTCAACAAACGAAACTGAAAACAATGCAAAGCCAACAAGCGAAGAAAAAACTCAACAAGAAGTTGTTGTTTCTTCAAATGAAGTAGATAAAAAATAGTCAAGTAAAGCAAAAAAAAACACACTGCATTTTGAGTGTGTTTTATTTTTTTATCTGAGTTTTTTATCAGTAATATTATCTATTGCAATAACCAAAGCAATCATAAATGGCATATCTTCTTCTTTTGCTTCAAGTTGGAAACTGTCAACAATAAAATTTATATTTCTTCTAATAGTCCCAACCACTTCACCATTTTTCAAAATGTTGCAAGATAAAGAGAAAAATTTCCCATCAATTTTTATTTCGTCTTTGTATCCTTGAACAAAATATTCTTGTTTAACATTAAACCACTTGTCTTTTACAATAGCAACCTTATTATTGTTTGCATCATAAATATATGCTTTATGAACAAACCAATTAAGCCATTTGTTTCTTATTTTATAAAGCAATTTTCCTTCAGCATCATACAATTTTTTTACTCTTGTAATACTGAAAACTCTTCCTTTAACTTTGAAAACATCATTTTTGTTTTCATCAACAACAGAACTTCCTCCACCTAATGAGAAAAATTTGTTTTTAATATAAACTTTCATTTTCTAATCCCCCTTTATAAAAATTTTGCTAACAAAACAATTGTTACAACAATTAAAGCAACCCAAAACAAAACTTTAAATGCAATCAAAAATTTCCAACGCTTTTTGACTTTTTCGTCAACATAATATTTGTTTGCAAGTTCTGTCATCTCAAAATCACTTTCAACTTCAACGGCTTTGCCCTCACCAATCATATTGTTAAATTGCAGTTTCATTTGGTTTTGTTCGTTGAGTTTTAAACTAAATTTGCAATCAACAACAATACATCTTCTATCATATAATGGTTCAAGAATACCAAATAAGCTAATTATAAAAGTGAACAAAGCATATAAAAACCATAATTTACTTTGAAGTTCCAAATATTTATATATGTGCATTTCAACAACTTCTTTTTCTGTTTGATAATTTATTTCGTAAGAACCAAACTGATTTTTCTTGTATTTTACACTTTGTCCATCAATCATCATATAAGGATGAAATTTAGAACCTACACCAGTAATTTTAATGTTAAGATTTTTCATATTACACCCCCACTGCCAAAACAATTATAGACAACAGTGCAATACCAACAACAATAGAGGAAATAACAATTCTACCGGTGTGTCTAGAATTTTTATCTGTAGCCAATAAAACTAGAGAGATGGCTGCCAGAGCAATTCCTACTGGTAAAAATGCATACCAATATTGCAAAAAGAAAGAAGCAACTGATGCTGAATACTGCACTCCAGACAATATATAATCAAAGAAATTTGGAACATAAGCAAAAATAGTTCCTATAGACAAAAGTATAACAACAACACCAAGAAGGAATATTAATGCTGTTGCAATAAATGACACCATTCCCAACAAACTTACTGCAATAAGAATTATTGATAAATTTGAGCAAATTTTTCCAACACGAGTCAAAAGCATTCGTGAAACAATTTTTGTAGATGGGGTTGTAATATTCATATCATTCATATCGACCTCACTAACAATATATTCTTATGATTATTTTACATAATTTTTTAAATAACTCAAAACAAATAACAAAAAAAAGTTATTTTTTTATAAAAAAAGTGTAAACGTATATCATTTACACTAGATTCTATTAAATTTATATTCAATATCAAGTCAAAATTTCATCATAAGTGAAGCCATCTTTAACAAGATAATAATGCATACCAAGTTTTTTTGCAGACAATAAATCGTGTTTAAAATTATTACCCACAACCAAAACTTGATTTGGTTTTAAGTTGTTCTCTTTCATTATTTTTTTATAAATTCTTGATTTATCCAAATTTTCTTTTCTTGAAATATTATTACTGATAATCCCATCAAACAACGAGCGATCAAACTCATTATAATCAACAGCTCTTTGCAAGTCTTTTTCTTTCCAATTTGAAACTATATAAATCTTTCCTAAATTTTTAAATTTTTGCAATTCTTTGTTGCTGACATGGTCTCCACGAATATAGTTTTCACTTGTCTCCATAAATTCCCTAAAAATTAAATAAGAATCATTGTTTCCTTCCATATCAAACAAAATTTCATTTAATTGACTTGTCAACCCCTCTCCATTTGGACCACACTTATATTTCTTTAAAAGTTTTGCTCTGTCTTTTTCTGTCATATAAGAAAAATGTTCGTTAAACCACTGCAAGTTCATAGCTCTGTGATTATCTTTTTTCATATTCCAAACCAAAGTATCACTAAAATTAAAAATTACAAGTTTTACTTGATTTGAAATTAAATTTGGATCTTTATTTATGTTGTTCAACCATTTTTTTCGTTTAAATATAATCAAATAAACAATAAGACTATAAATGCTAGGAACAAGCATCATAAAGTAAATTAATGGAATACTTCTTGGCAAAAAATCAACAATAAAACATTCAGCAACTTTTATAGCCGTTGCAAAAATTTCTATCACAACAAATATATTATGTAATAAAAAGTATAGTTTTCTGGCGTATAATCCATCAAGATTTCCATAAAAAATTTAGGAAACAACACAAGCAAGATCGTGGCAAACAAACTAAAAATTATGTTTATTTCAAATCCAATTTTTGCATATTTTCTGACTTTAAACTTGGATCCAATGTTTTGATTCATAAAAACAGAAATTCCATTGCTTATCCCAAATGCAATAATACTTGAAAACGCATACAAAGAAAGAAAAGCATTGAGATAAGTCAACTCCGAAACGCCCAAAAGATTTGCCAAAATGGAGATGACACTATATAAAAGAGCGACAATGATATATTTCAAAAGCAAAAATTTGCTTTCTTTAAGCGTTCCAGTGAAATATCTCAAAAAACCTTTAAAAGTTACCGAATTTTGTTCCATCTTTTTTATTATACAAAAATATTTTGATTTTTACAAAAAATAATTGATAGTTTAATCAGTTATTAGTCAGTTGTTTCTCAATCCAAGCCATAATCAGCCCTACAACAAAATCAATCTGCTTATCACTTAAAGCAACCCCTTTTGAAATTTTATACCATTTAAACAAACATCCTCGACAACAAGTTGCAGTAGCGTGTTGAGCAATAAAAACAGGATGCCCACGCATTGGTGTCTGCTTCCCATCATTTTCTATATAAGCAGGAGCCAGTCTTTTTGATATAAAATCATAAGCGTGTTGTTTTATTGTTTGCAAACCTTTTTCATTTATGTAATTTTTTCCTTTATCTTTCAATCTAAAACTTGCACGAAACTTGGATTGTGACAATCTGTTTAAATAAAAATCATAATCATTCATACTCAAATTATAGCACTATTTTCAATTTTCTCAATAAAAAAGAGATAAGATTTCAAGTCTTATCTCTTTAAAATTAAACATTATTTATTTTTTTTACTGTAAGTGTTGCATCTCCATTCTCTAAAACAGTAATTGTTGCTCCACCTGGTGCAGTAGTAGTAGTTATTGCCAAATCAATTTGGTCATTTGCAGATAATGTCACAATAACAGAACATGATGCATCAACAGCAAAAGTGCCTCCAGTAGCAGTTTCCAATGCTGTCTGTTCAACTGTGCTTTCAGTTATTGGTGTAGTGTTTTGACGAGCTGTAATGTTGAATGTCAACTCTTCAGTAGAAGTTAAACCAACATGATAATTTATTTCATAATCACCAGCTTGTTGAACAGTTATTTGATTGCTTGATGTTGTGGTGTTAAGCAAAGGCATTTCTGTATTAAGTTCAAGTTGAGTATAATTATTTTCTGAAGCTATAGTAGGAGTTTGACTTGCATTATTGTAAAGTCCACCATAAGCATTTAAACCGATTGCAGAAGCACCTGTAGCACCAGTTGGACCGGTTGCTCCCGTAGCACCTGTGGCACCTGTATCACCTTGCAAACCTTGTATGCCTGTGTCTCCTGTTGGCCCTGTTGGACCCGTTGGGCCGGTTGGACCAGTAGCTCCTGTATCACCCGTAGGACCTGTAGGACCTGTGTCGCCTGTTGCTCCTGTAGCACCTGTATCCCCTGTTGGTCCAGTTGCTCCTGTAGGACCGGTTGGACCGATGTCTCCTTGAAGTCCTTGCGCCCCAGTATCACCTGTTGGACCTGTGGCCCCTATCGCTCCTGTATCGCCCGTTGCTCCTGTCGCTCCTGTCGCTCCTGTCGCACCTGTTGGACCTGTTGGACCCGTAGGACCTGTTGGGCCATCTGTACCAGTTGGGCCAGTTGGTCCGGTAGCACCAGTTGCTCCTGTCGCGCCTCTAGGTATAGAGAAACTCAAAAAAGTTGTATCCCCTTGATATGATGTTGAAACAGCAGCATCAGTGCCAGGATTAGTTGTAGTTGTTGTTCCAACAGCAACTGTTCCGCCACCAGCAGGACCAGTTGCCCCTGTTTCTCCAGTAGCTCCTGTTGGTCCTGTAGGTCCAGTTGCACCCGTAGCTCCTGTTGCTCCTGTAGGACCGGTTGGACCTGTTGTGCCATCTGCACCAGTTGGTCCGGTAGGACCGGTAGCACCTGTTCTTCCAATAGGTCCGGCAGGGCCAGTAGGGCCAGTGTATCTAAATATAACATTACATCTATTGTTAAGTGGATTTCTTCCTCCACAGAATAAGTTGTTATCTGGCATTTAATTTCCTCCTTAAAGTATGTTCATAATCAATATATAAAAATTTTTACACAAATGTTAATGTGAAAATATGAACATTATCGACAACACATACATAAATAGAAATGACAAAGGAGGGATAATGAAAAGTTTTTCAAATATAATGGATATGTCAACCAACAAACTTTCTCTTGCACAAAACACAAGAGCTGATATTGTAGGAGAATTGGAAGCAATTATACAATATGAAAATCATATTGCAAGTTCAAATGACTCAGTAGTAAATCAAACATTAAGAGATATTGTTACAGAAGAAAGGGTCCATGTAGGGCAATTGTTTGGTTTGTTGTTTTATTTAGATCCAGATAGTCAAAAATATTTCGAACAAGGATTGAACGAATTTTTCAGCACAGTTCCAAAAAATAACTAAAAATAAGAATCGATTACAAATAAAAAAAAGACTAGAAATTTCTAGTCTTTTTTGTTTTCAGTTTTAACTGTTTTTTCAGCATTTTTAGAAGCTTTTTCTTTTTCGTTTGCTTCTTTTTCTTCTTTAGGAACAATTCTCTTTAAATCAATTCTTCCTTTTTCGTCAACTTTAATGACTTCAACTTCAACACTGTCGCCAATCTTGACAACATCTTCAACTTTTTCAACTCTCTTGTTTGAAAGTTTAGAAATGTGAATCATTCCTTCTTTTCCACCGCCCAAATCAACAAAAGCACCAAAGTTCATAATTCTTACAACTTTTCCGTCATAAACATCACCTACTTCAACATCTTCAGTGATTGAAAGAATAATTTTCTTTGCCTTTTCATTCATTTCGCTGTCAACAGAAGCAATAAACACTGTTCCATCATCTTCAATATCAATCTTAACACCAGTTTCATCAATAATCTTGTTGATTGTCTTTCCACCAGAACCAATAACATCTTTGATTTTGTCTGGATCAATTGTAAAGGTAATAATTTTAGGAGCATATTTAGAAATTTCAGTTCTTGGCTTGTCGATGCAAGCGAGCATCTTTTCCATAATTTGCATTCTTCCGATTTTGGCTCTTTCCAAAGCTTCTGTCAAAATAGCTTTGTCAATGCCTTTAATCTTGATATCCATTTGGATAGCGGTAATACCTTTAGAAGTTCCTGTAACTTTAAAGTCCATATCGCCCAAGAAATCTTCCAAGCCTTGAATATCAGAGAGTACAGCAACTTTTCTGCTGTTTTCATCTTTGATAAGTCCCATAGCAATACCTGAAACTGGAGCAGAAATTGGGACACCTCCGTCCATAAGAGCAAGAGTAGAACCACAAGTTGAAGCCATTGAAGAAGATCCATTTGAAGAGAGAACTTCACTTACGATTCTAAGTGCATAAGGGAAAACATCTTCCTTAGGAACAACAGGTTCCAAAGCTCTTTCAGCCAAAGCACCATGACCAATTTCACGACGACCAGTGCTTTTTATCATTTTAGCTTCACCAGTAGCATATGGTGGCATATTGTAGTGATGAACATAACGATTTACTTCTTCGTCATCAAGTCCTTCAAGTTTTTGAACGTCACTAACAGTTCCCAAAGTCAAGCAAGACAAAACTTGAGTTTCTCCTCTTGTAAAGACAGCAGAGCCATGAACTCTTGGAAGCACTCCAACTTCGCACCAAATAGGACGAATTTCTTCCAATTTTCTTCCGTCTGGACGAACGCCCTTTTCCAAAATATGAGCTCTAACTTTTTCTTTCTTAATCTTGTAAAGAACATCGTTGATTTCTCTTTCTTTTTCTGGGAAGATTTCTGCAAAATGAGCCAAAATGTCAGCTTTTGCTTCTTCTTCACGAGCTTCTCTTTCACTTCTTACAAATGTGTCCAAAACATAGTCATATTTTTCGTCAGCATATTCTCTAACAGCTTTTTCAATATCTTCTGGAATTGTGTAATAAGAAACTTTTGGATTAACAGGCTTTCCAATTTCAGCCTTAATTTTCTTTAATTCGTGAACAATTTTTTTGATTTCTTCGTGAGCAAACATAATTGCGTCAAGCATAACGCTTTCAGAAATTTCATTTGCCCCTGCTTCAACCATCAAAACAGCTTCTTCAGTTCCACTTACAGTCAAAGCCAAATCACTTTTTTCTCTTTGTTCTTGATTTGGATTGATGATAAATTGTCCATCAACTAATCCAACTTGAACAGAACCTGTAGGTCCAAGGAAAGGAATATCAGAAATTGCAAGTGCAAAAGAAGAACCAAGCATAGCAAGAGGTTCTGGACTTACATCTGGATCTATAGAAAGTGCAGTTGCGACAACAACTACATCATTGAAAAATCCTTTTGGGAAAAGAGGTCTCAAAGGTCTGTCAATAAGTCTAGAAACCAAAATAGCCTTATCACTTGGACGACCTTCTCTCTTTTTAAATCCACCAGGGATCTTTCCAATTGAATACATTTTTTCTTGATATTCAACAGAAAGAGGGAAGAAGTCAATACCAGGTTTTGGTTCTTCGCTCATAGTGACATTTACCATAACAACTGTGTCGCCACTACGAACAACGCAAGAACCGTTTGATTGCCCACACCATTTGCCTGTTTCAAAAGAAACATCTTTGCCGGCAACATTTATAACATACTTTTTATAATCCATAACACACTCCAAATAAATTTACAAAATGAAAAAGAGGGAAGCAAAAAAACACCTCCCCCAAAAACTATTTAATCTCTCTAATGTTAAGTTCTTTAACAAGTTTTCTGTAAGCTTCAATGTCTCTATCCTTAAGATATTGCAAGAAACCTTTACGCTTTCCGACCATCATCAAAAGACCTCTTCTTGAGTGATTGTCATTTTTGTTGGTCTTCAAGTGTTCTGTCAAATGGTTAATTCTTTCAGTTAAGAGAGCGATTTGAACTTGAACAGAACCAGTATCATTTTCAGATTGCTTAAATTGAGAAATGATTTCACTTTTTCTTTGTTTATCCATAATTTCCTCCATAAAAATTTTTAAACCGCTTAAACAGAGAAACAGGTTGAAGGTATCCTAGAACCTATGTTTAAGTTTAATCGACAGAGCAAGTATAACATAGCCAGCCAAAAAAGTAAAGGATTTTAGCAAAGAAATATGATTATGTTTAAATTCTGCTACCTGTACCCATTGTCATAGATAAACGCACACCTTTCACGCTATCAAGCCAACAAGAATTTAAAACTCCATTCTCTCCAACAACTTGTCCATTGCCAAGATTTGTACCTAAGTTTCTCGTCCAATATTCTACCTTGTCATCTGTTCCACATCCAAGCAAGAAACATACCATGTCACTCGCTTTTGCTGAATAATCTGTCAAGTAGTCGTCTATTTCTTCTTTTGATGCTACTCTTACACCATCTTCAATTTGTGACACTTCAACAACTTTATCTTGTTGTCCAGCACTTCCAAACTTATAATATTTGTATCCTGTAGCACTTTGTTTGTTTGAAACATTGACAGAGTAATTTGTTGTTGTTTGTGCTTGATTCAATTTTTTGATGTTGCTGTACATATCACTGCTTGTAAATGCCCAACCTTCTTTAACATCATCACTCTCTACAGCTCCAACCATCAGCACTCTATCACTCACAACTGTAAAGTTTGTCTTATATGTCCCGTATGTGCTCCAGCCACTTGGATATGAAGTACTTGACACTCCATAGTCACTTACTCTCCATCTGATTGGTTCTACTTCAAACCAATACCATTGACCTTGTGTAAATGTATAACTTGTTCCATCGCTCATCTTCAATGTTTGTGTTGTCCCAGCTTGCAATTTTGCATATCTCTTGCTGTTGTATGTATAGACTCCTATTGTCACATTTGAACTTCCATTGTTGTATGTTATCGTTCCACTGACTGCTGGACTTGCACCATTCAATGTGTTATTCATGCTTGTTCCAACATAACTCTGTGGATATTCTCCCTCTTCAAAATACCAATACTTTTCTGTACTATCATATTTCAATTGATTTGTCGACAAAACTTTAAAGTACACATAAAGTGTATATGACCCATTCTGTGTCGTTGGTGTAAAGGTTGTACCTGCAGTTGCAGAATTTGGAGCTGTTGTTCCAGTTGACGCACCAACAAATACATATCCACTGTTTGCTTTTGGAGTTAATGTGACAGTTTGATCTATCAATACATTTGTTGCAACGGTCGTTATAGAAGAACTTGTCACATTTGTGCCTGTAGATTGTGTTGGAGAATTATTATTGTCATAATAATATTTTACCGAAACACTTCCACCCGTCGCTGAATTTGTGTAATTTACCCCATCTGTCGATGTCCTAATTTGGACCTTGATTGTTGATGTCTTTGGTGTCCAATCTGCATACAATGTGTCACTTGCATTCGTGGAATAACTTCCTCCTGATGCATAGTGTGTCCCTGTTCCAGTCGTATTCGTATTCCAGCCATTTGCTGTGTAACTCGTCTTTGTCAAATTGTTTGTCCCGAGCGTTACACTCGTTCCAAATCTCTTGTATGTCGTTGACGGCAATGTTCCAGTCCCGCCGTTTTTATCATATGTTATTGTATATCGTTGATATATGTATATACTTATCTGTTTGTTCGATGTCGGTGTCCAATAGTATGTATATGAATCATTTGAAGTTGTGTATAGTTTGGTATATGTGCTTGTTGTTGGCATGCCTCCTATTCTCATATAATAGTCATAATTTGCATCATTTGTTAGCGATATTGTTACACTTACTGAACTTGTTGAGTATGTGCAATCTACATACCCCTTATCAGAGCCCGATGGATATGCAACTGTACTATTTCTCACCGTCCCTCTTGATGAAGATATTGTGAAATCTGTATAGTTTGTCTGTCCTCTGCCTGCGTAATATAAAGTGAGTGTGTATGTCTCTATCTCCCATTTCGCATATAATGTGTGATGTCGGGCTGTTGAAACTGTTGAAGAAGATGTGACCTTGCTTGTCAAGCCACTATTTTTATACCAGCCAATGAAGTTATAGCCTGTTTTTGTTGGTGTAGGCAATGTACTATAAGTGGAGTTATATGTAACAGATTTTCCATACATTCTGAATTGCAAACTATCATTATATGATGAATTTGAACTATCTTTTCTATATTTTATATAAATATAATGTGTCCCAGAACTCGTTATATTATACGACACTGTTTGCTCACTAGATGAACTTGACCCCTTGAAACTCCGGTATACATTGCTTGTGTCTTCCGTGTATGATGACGATAGTTTCGTATTTAAATTGCTAAATATTCCAAAATCATAATTCGATTCTGCATAATTGATAACATAAAATGTTACTGTCGTTCCTGCATTTGCTGTGAAATTTACTCTACATAATGAATAGGAATTGTTAACTCCATTGTTTGAACTTTCATAATATCCATCACTATTTAAACTAAATGAATAGCCACTTATTTTTGTCACACTGTCTAGTGATGGAGAATTTGAAATTCTTCCACCATTGGCATTATATGAAACTCCGTATGTATTTGCTGTCCAATTCGCATACCATTCATCATCTGAATATACCCAAGAATCGTCAAAAGCATGCCCTGGATTATATATGGTTCCACCTGGTGAACTTCTACTCCAACCAGAAAAAGTATAGCCCGTTCTTGTTGGTTTGGTTGATGGCATGGTATATCCTATCCCTGCCAATGCAGTGAAGGATGATGGGCCTCCAGTCCCACCATTATTATTAAAAGAAATGCTGTAATCTTTTCTAAACAACAAATAAAAATTACCCTTAAGCCATGTGCTGCATCCACTTGTAGCTGTATTTTGATTTGTTGTTATTTTTTCAACATCATTGCTTCTATAGATAAAATATCTTCCATTACTTTGAGATGTTCTTCCGTTAGAATTCTCAGTTCCTTTTTGAATTCCACAAAATGTTCCTTCATAGTCATTATAATAGCAATCCAAAATTATAAGTCTTCTATATGCAAAAATATTCCAATAATCATAATGCATATATTTGGCACCAAATGTACTATTATTATCAGTTGTCAAGCTTCTTCCACTTGCTTTATATTGAGATCTATTTCCTGTTAAATTACCTAATTTATAATTTTCATCAGCCCACTGCATACCAAAATATCCATGCTTACCAGCCTCATCTTCATTATCACTTGCTTGTGCAAGCGTATAAGAACTATCATTACCACCAGTTCTCCACATAACTCTAATAGTCCAGTCAAATTCTGATGTAGCATCTTGTCCTAAATTGTCATCTTTGCCATCATCAGGATCATTTTCCCCATTGTTTTCTTCCGAAGTTGAATCATTTCCAGTATATAAATCCGTGTTACAGCATGCCAAATACACTCCACCACCTAAGAGTGAAAAACTACATAACATTATAAAAACTATTGCCAATAATTTTTTCATATAATTATTATAACAAATTAAAAATATTTTACAAAATGATTTTTAAAATTCAATAATATAATCTAAGAAAAAAATTTGATTTTTTTATCAATCATCTCATCAATTCTTGAGATGTAATCGTTGATAAATTTACAGTTTGGTTGACGCTCAATTCTGTTTTCCAAATTATATACTCTCTTTGAAATTGCACCTGCACCAATTGCAACAACAGAAGAAGTGTCTTCCATACTGTCAATGTTGAAAATGCAAACATTGTCATCTCTATAATAACCCACATTTTCCAGTCCGGCAATTTGATGTTTTTGTCTGTAAAGATAATATGGTTTATATCCATTTTCAATCAAAGTCTTTTCAGCATATTCTACCATTTTTGGCACATCATCTTTAAACTTAATCTCTTCTCCGCGAATTTGAGAAGCATTCTTGACAGAAAGAGTGTGGACAGTGATGTTTTGTGGATATAATTCCAAAAGAGTGTTTATTGTTCTCTTGAAAATGCCAAATCTCTCTCCAGTAAGCCCAGCAATGATATCCATATTGACAACAAAATCATATTCCATAGCCAGCATATATGCATCCAAAACTTGTTTGTTTGTTGTTTTTCTTCCAATTCTTTTCAAGGTTGCTTCGCAAAATGTTTGAGGATTGATAGAAATTCTTGAAACATTATATTTTTTCAAGACTTCCAATTTCTCTCTAGTAATTGTGTCTGCACGCCCACATTCAACAGTAAATTCTGTAACAGGATAACTTATTTGAGAAAGCAGTCTGTCCAACTGTTCTGCTGTCAAAACAGTAGGCGTTCCTCCCCCAATGTAAACAGTTCTGACAATGTATGACTGATCGGCAATAACTTTTTTTACCGCTTCCAATTCTTTCAAAACACAATCAAGATATGTATCCACTTTGTCTGCAACAGTGCAAAGTTCGTTTGAAATGAACGAACAATAATTGCATCTCGTAGGACAAATAGGGATATTTATAAACAAATCAATCAATTTATCATTTTTGATAATACATTTTTGATTTTTCAATATTTGCACAACCAGTTTCGCTTTTTCAATGCTAACATGATAATCTCTTACCAAAACTTCAGAAATAAGGTGAGGTTTTATTTCTCCTCTTTCAACCATATCTCTTGCAAATTTTGTAGGTCTTACCCCTGTAAGAGATCCCCAAGGCAAAGTCTTTTTTGAAACATAACTTACAACTTCATATAAGTGATTTTTGCAATATCTTTTCAACAGACTTTTTCTCAACAATTCTGATGCATTTTCATCAATAGAAAAGTTTTTTACATAAGTTTTTGTGTTATCACCTGCACCAATATAGATTGTGCTGACATAATTGTTGTTTTCTTGTTTCAAATTGTGCTCAACAGAAAAAGGACAATCTTCTTCATCGTAAAAAAGATTTATCAAATCTTGCATATCCTTTTCCAAATCAATATTGTTGCACAAAATTTTCATTACGCACTCCTAAATACTTTTCTAACATCTTTAATAGATTCAAAACTCTTAATAATATTGTCAATTTCTGTTTTGTTGTTGATTTGAACAACAATTTCAAAAACAAGTTCTCCTTTAATTTCTCTATAACCAAATCCTTTAAGTTTGTTTTTCAAGTCTCTTGCAGCATTGTTCAAAGAATTGATTACTGCATTTGTATTGTCGGCATAAACTTTTATAACTGCCGTAAAATCAGAAACAAGACTGTCTTGCCATTCTGCCTTAATCAAACGCTCTGGTTCAAGATATTTCAAGTTTGGACAATTTTTTCTGTGAATTGTCACGCCTCTTCCTCTTGAAATATAACCAATGATTTCATCTCCAGTGACTGGAGTGCAACAGCCTGCATATCTTATCAAAAGTCCGCTGTCTCCATCAATCAAAATACCATCTTTGTTTCTCTTGACAGTAATGACATTCTCTTTAAGATCCAAAGTCTTTTCTTTGTTGTAAAGATTTATCAATCTTCCTACAACGCTGTTTACAGACAAACTTCCAGCACCGATTTCTGCATACAGACCATCAAGACTTTCAATCATCATACTCTTTGCGATTTCAAGCAGATATTCTTCCTTCATAATTTTTGTTATGTTGAGATTTCTTGTCTTAACAGCCTGCTCCAAAATTGCTTTTCCGATTCTAATATTTTCGTCTTTAAGTTCGCTCTTGAAAAATGCTTTGATCTTTGATCTAGCACTAGAAGTCTTAACATGCAAAAGCCAATCTCTTGAAGGTCCTTTGCTGTTTTGATTTGTCAAAATCTCAACAACATCACCATTTGACAAAACTGTTGAAATAGGAACAATCTTCCCGTTTATCTTTGCTCCAACACAAGTGTTTCCAACTTCTGAGTGAATGGCATAAGCAAAGTCAATAACAGTTGCTCCCAAAGGAAATTCCAAAACTTTGCCTTTTGGTGTCTGAACAACGATTGCTTCTCCGTACAATTCAACTTTCAAAGTTTCAATAAATTCTTCAGATGACAATTCGTTGGCATTTTCCAAAATTTGTCTAAACCAAGTCATCTTCTGGTCAAATTTGTTTTGACCTCTTCTTTCTTTATAAATCCAGTGAGCAGCAATTCCGTATTCAGAATTTTTGTGCATCTCAAAAGTTCTTATTTGAATTTCCAAAGGACGATTGTTGTCAGCAACAATAGTTGTATGCAAACTTTGATAACCATTTGGCTTAGGGTTTGCAATATAATCTTTCACCCTTCCCTGAATTGGCTTGTAAATAGCGTGAATTTTTCCAAGCACAGCATAACAATCTTCAACTGTTGGCACAAGGACTCTCATTGCCACCAAATCATAGACCTTACCAAGAGTGATGTTTTTCTTGACTAATTTTTTATATACAGAGTAAAAGTGTTTTTGCCTTGATTGAATTTCGCCCTTGATTTCAAGTTCGTCCAAAATCTGTTCCAATTTTTTTCGAGTGATTGCAATTTGTTTTTGATTGTCCTCTGTTTTCATTAAAGCATTGTTTTTCAATTCTTGATAAGCTTTTGGCTCCAAAAGTTCAAAACAATAATCCTCAAAAGCTGACTTAAACATAGAAAGACCAAGCCTTTCTGCAAGAGGTGCAAAAATATCACTTACCATTTGAACAAAGCCCTTGTCTTCATCAGACATAGGATTTTTTATAAGTTTCAAGTCGTATAAAATTGTAGCGAATTTGACAATAACCACCCTAACATCTTGGCAGATGGCGACAAACATTCTTCTGATATCATCAGCTTCACCATTTTTAGAAAAAACTCTTACATCTCTCAAAATTTTGAATGTTTCATACAAGTGATGTTGATTTTTTGTAAGTGCTTTTTCGTATTCGTTAGCCCATTCTTCATCAATTTTAAAGCGTTGAAAAAGGATGTAAGCAACAAGCACTTCTTCCTGAATATGATACTCGATCATAGTGTCCACAACGATATTGAGTCGCTGTAAATTCATTTCTTCGGAAAGGCATTCTTCAACAAATTTCTTTTCTTTTTCATTCAAATTAAAATCTTTGTAAATTTTTTCTAATAATTTTTCTTTCATTTTTTCTCCAAAGAGTTTTTCAACAATAAAAGTTTATTATAAAGCGAAGACTCTGTCAAGGCTTTTTTGATGTTTTTGTTTTGCGAAATATACATAAAAGTATCACATTCGGTTTTGATCAGTCCCAGTTCTTCAAAAACCAAGTACGCAACATAAAATGTATCAAATCCAACTTTCCCAATCATTTTATTTTGATAGATATCAAAAATAGAATAATATTTCAAATAATTTCTTGCAACAAGAGCTTTAAAAATTTTCCCAAAAGTTTCTCTAGAAAGGTCGAGATAAGAAAATCTTTGCTTGTCAAATTCTTTTTCCAAAGGAAGACAAATTTCTGCCTTTGAAACTTCATTTAGTTCAGCAACAAATCCTTCATCAATCACAGGAGAAAGGAAAACAATCTTATTGAAATTCTTTGCCCAATTCACGCCTTTTGGAGAAAGCAAAACACTGTTGTATCCTATACAATTTTCATCACAAATTCCCACATGATAAATGTTGTCTTTTGAATATTCTTTCAAAAAGTTGACAAAATCATAAGCAGAATACGCCACAAAGGCAGTCCCAAAAACACCGCTTTGTGTGCTTGCAACAAAATTCAAAAGTTCGGACTGAGGATAATAAGAAAATTTTGAAGGTCGATTGTCTTTATACAAAAGTTGTTGATATTGCATTGGATATGTGAACATATGAGCATTTGCAGAAATAAAGCTTCCAGCATCAAAATCACTCACAACACCATTTCTGCCTCCACCTTGAAATTCAAATATAAAAGATTTATATCTAGAAAAGTTTAGTGGAACATATTTTTTTATAAAGTTGAAATAAACAAGTTGCAATGATCCAATCTTGATATCACAATGTGCAGGAGAATATTTTCTTGGAACAATCTCAATGTTATCAGCAGTGATTTTAAACTTTGGTCTAGCATTTCCACAACCAAAAGGCTCCAACAAATTGAGTTCTTCCAAAAATCTGTCTGTTATGTCCTCGTTTTTAAGTTCCAAATCATAATATTTGATAGGAATAAAAACTTTATCACTCACTTTTTCAAAAACAAAAGCATTTACACGATTGCAAAAACTTTCATAATTTGCTCTTTTAAGAGTCAACCCTGCGGCCATTGTGTGGCCACCAAAAGTATCCAAAATGTCTTGCAAAGAAGACAACAATTCATGAATGTTTATGTCATCAATGCTTCTTCCAGAGCCGTGCAATGTATCCCCAACTTGCGAGAACAAAAACACTGGTCTATTGTATTCTTCCACAAGTCTAGCACAAGCAATTCCCAAAACACCTTGATCCCATTTTTTTGAAGCCAAACAAATGACTCTTGTTTTTGAAAGGTCCATTTTTTCAATAGCCTTTTCACAATCTTCCATAATTTTAGCACTCAATTCTTGTCTTTTGGTGTTGTGATTTTTTATCTTGTCAAGATATTTTCTTACAGTGACAGGATCTTCACTCATATAAATTGCCAAGCTGTCCCCAGCATCACCCATTCTTCCAGAAGAGTTGATTTTTGGAGCAATTTTGAAAGCAATTTCTGTTGAAGAAGGATTTGAAATTGAAACCTTGTTTTCTTTCAAAAGCATTCTCAAACCAAGAGGCAACTTGTCAAAACATCTAAGTCCTCTCTTGACAATGTTTCTGTTTTCACCGGTAAGAGAAACAATGTCAGCAATGGTTGCAATAGCAGCAATAGGCAAAAATTCTTCAGCCTTTTTCTGTCCCAAAAGCGCTTCACTTATTTTGTAAGCAAGCCCAGTGCCACAGAGTTCTCTAAATGGATATTCTTGACCTTCGATTTTTGCATTCAAAACAATTGTGTCAGGCAAAATTTCTGGTATCTCATGGTGATCTGTGACTATTATCTCAATGCCTTTTTCTTTTGCATATTCAACTTCTTTATAGCAAGAAATACCACAGTCAACTGTGATTATCAAATCAGGTGCAAATTGTTTTTCAATCTTATCTATACAATCGCATGTCAAACCATAACCGTCAACATAACGGTTAGGCAGATAAAAATCAGCATCAATACCAATTTTTTTGAGCGTCTTAAGCATAATGGCAGTTGCACTAACGCCATCAACATCATAATCGCCAAAAATAAGGACTCTGTCGCCCATTTGTTTTGCCAAATGTATTCGGTCACATAACTTTTTCATATTTCCAATAAGGAAAGGATTTAAAAGTTGTCCTACGGATAAATATTCCGAAATTTCTTCTCTACTTGAATATCCTCTTGATAAAATCAAATACATTGTTGAAGGCAAAACATTAAATTCTTTTGCATACTCATTTACGAGATCTGCATTCTTGTTAAAAAATTTTTTAAATATCATGTTTTCAAACCTTAAACAAATCTTATGACAATATTATAATATATTTAAAAAAAATAACCAAACAATACAGAAAAAAAATAAAAAAGAGCGAAAAATAATTCGCTCTAAAAATCCTAAATAAGAAATTTTTACTCAATAGTTTTTACATCTTTTTCTGTTGAATGTTCAATTATTCTTCTTTCATAATTGAAGATTTTGTCCTTAAATTCTGCATAAGATTGCAAACTTGATTTGATGTTTTGTTCAAAAATTTCTTCCTCGCATGCACCTTTTTCGGCAGAAATCCCACTTTCTTTGATAAGTTCTTGTTTTCTTTCCACCATTTCTTTCATAAATGGATATTGACTTGTTATAATTTTTGATAGTCTTGCACAACTACGCCCATCCATATAATCAATATCATACATCTTAAACAAAGCTTTTGTAGTTATACCCATTCTTATAGACTTGATCAAAGCGCTTCTATAATCTTCTTCTGACAAATCTTTCTTGTAAATTTTTCCACCTTGACCAGCAGCAATTTTGATCATCTTGCTCATTGTTGTTTCAATTTCTTTCACTGGTGAAGGATATATTTTGAAATTGTTGTCAATGTTATCCAACCCCAAAATAACCAACACATCATAAGACGAAATGTTATCTCCATAATTTGTGGAAATATACTTTCTAAGATAACTTATCTTTCCATACAATTCTGGATTTACTCTTGAAACACCTTCAAGCGTTTTGCCTGTTTTGACATATTCCAAAATTTCATCTTTAACATGAGCAAAATAATCTACACTCAAACATACTTCTTTCAATTTTTCTTCGCAGATAAGTTCAACAACAACAGCAATAGGCACATCAAGAGAAATTGCAGCATCGTTGACAAAAGCTTTCATTTTTTTGTCCGCTTTATAACTGTCAACAAAACCTTTTTCATCTCTAAAAGAAGACAAATTTTTCAAATAACTATATCTATAAAACAAATCAGAATATTCTCTGTATCCAAGACTTTTCATAATGTCTTCATAAGAAGATCTGAAACCATTTTTGTTTGCCAAATGATCGCAATAAATATAAAGTTTAGAATAAAATGGCAAAGTATTTCTGACAACATGAAAACTTCCACCTTCTGCCAAATATTTGTTTACAGCATCAATCAAATCCTGTTTAACATTCACAGAGTATTTTCTTTTTCTGTCAAATCCGGCAGCGGCAAATTTTTCTTCTATGGTTAAAGACTTACCGTCTTTATCCTTTATGTCTGTACCCCAAATGTATTTGTACTCTGGGTCATTTTTCCCCATCATATCAACAGAATTTCCTGTTCTTTCAACATATTCAATAATTTTCTGCTTAATTTTTTCAATAACATTTTTTGTTCTTTTTTCTTCTCTTGGATAGCCCATAGCCTCAAATTTTTCTTTAAGAGTCATTTCGTGTCCATCGTCAGTCAAAATTCTTGAATCGTTGATGTATCTCATAATAGGACTTTTGATTGTCAATTCGTCCAAAGAATGTCCCTCATCCAAAAATTCTTTAAGCATTCTGGCCCCTTTGATAATTGGATTTTCAAATTTGGGTTTTCTATCATGTCCAAGAAGCTTAAATCTCTCATTAAGTTTGACAGCATAGCCATTTTTATCAACCCAATGCAAACGGCGAACAAACTGATAAGGCTTGTCATCTTTTTTCAATTCATTGACATCTTTTTTAGATTCCTTAAGCAATTTATCAAATTTTTCTTTAACGATTTCGATATCCATAATCAACCTCGTCTGGAATTATATCACACGAAAAATCATAATTCAATATCACAAAACAAAAAAAATGTAAAAAATGCTTGTAAAAAAAATATATTTGTGTTAAAATATGCTCGTTACCTAAAAAGGATGTGCCGAAGTGGCGGAATGGCAGACGCACGGGACTCAAAATCCCGCGAGGGCAACTTCATGTGGGTTCGACTCCCACCTTCGGCACCAGTAAAAAGTGATATGGAAACATATCATTTTTTTATTTTAATTATAATAACAAACACATAAAAATGATTGTTATAATTGATTCTTTTTCAAAATCGGATATTGATTTGGCTATTTTATTGTTATATAATATATGTGAATTTTAAAAGGAAATTTATGAAAATCAAGTATTATGACAATAAAGACTCAATGATTGTTGATTTGACTGATTGCAAACCAACATCTTTATTTTTAGCGAAAAAATCAAATGTAAAAAACATTGTTATTAAAATAAACTCAGACTTTTTTGAATATTTCAGTAAACAAAAGAATCAAGAATACTTCAGTCATTGGCTAAAAAATATGAATATATCTTATAAAGATGTTCAATATATTTATCTTGCAAAAACCAAAGATATTATTTCTGATGATGATATTACATCCTATTATGATGATTTATCCAGAATAAAAAACACTATTTCAAAACAATTTCAAAACAAAAATATTAAAATATTGGATTTTTCAAATGGGGAATATTTACTCAACTCTTCAAAAATAAGTTTTGACATAAACAATATTCACAAATATAACATTATAGTTGATGGAGATGATGCAAACATTGTAAAATCAAAAATCAAACAAATCGCAGATTTAATTAGATCCAAAACACAAAGTCCATTTGAACAACATCTTTTGACTCTTCATTACCTAACACAATACAAATATCGTTTAGAAAACAATAATATGCCACTATCATTAAGTCGTCAGTTGGCAACTATCATAAAATCAAACGCCCAATATATTTGTTGCGTAGGATATGCAAGATTATACACAGAGATTATGCGAGAACTAGGTATAGACGCCCAAACAAACAATGTGCCCGAACATCTACGCGCAAGAGTGTATTTGAAAGATCCTAAATACAACATAAATGGAATTTATTTGGTCGATCCAACCTTTTTGTGCAAGACATCAAACAATAACAATCACTTTTTCTATTATAATTATTACTCAAATGTTTCAATAGGAAAAATGATCGCTGACAAAATAGCACATTCATCAAAGTCAAAGTTGATTGAAGAAAATTATTTGTCTAAATTAAATCAATATTACACTGTAGTTAATGAGGCGTTAAATCATAAATTTAAAAACAGACAAGATTTTTTAACATATTTAGAGTCATTAAGAATTAGATATCCAAAGAATTTCTACATAAAAGATTTATACAATATCGAATGTTTAAATGCACGCAAATATGCAATTTCTTATGTAAATATGGAAGTTTCAAATTTGCTTGGTTTTAACCTAGACTGCAACATAATCGATTATCAATTAGATGACATCAACAAAAAAGATAAAAATCTTGCAAATGTTTTAGTTATCAAATTAAATTATTTTTTAAATAAATATACAACCAAGAAAATTACAAAAAATGATCTGTTAAAATTTTTTAATCGAAACCAATTTAAAACATCTGCTAATGATCTAAAAAATGAAATAGAATTTTATAAATCTCCAAAAGAAGACAGATTAAAATCTTTAAGCAACTTAAAAAAAGAGTTCTCTGAACGAGAAGACAACAATGCAAACAACGAAGTTTCTCAAAAAACATTTGATAAAGTTTTGCGTAAATCTCGCAGTGTTCCTAAATTTGTCAAAGAAGAACTAAAAGAAAGAATAAATCAAAGAATGAAAGATTCAATTCTGAAAAATCAAAAGACATATAAATATTTCCAAATTAAAGACATATTGAAAGAAGCGGAATTTTGTATTCTCAAACCAGACACATATTTGTATAAAGGCTTCAAAAAATATGAAGATAACAGCGAAACCAATTCCATAAATTCAAACATAGACAACGAACTTGGAGAAAAATACCTAACATATCACAATAGAAATTTTACCAATCTTTCTGACAAAGAATATTTTGAGATTGAAAAGAATACTCCTGACATTGATGAAAACACAATGGCAAAAGCAATTGACACAATCAAAAAACTAGTTGATGAAAAGGATTACGATTTATTTAAACAAGCGCCAGCGCCAGAATTAAGTAAATAAATTTTAATAGTTTTATAAAAAAAGGATAGAACTTTATCTCTATCCTTTTATTTTTTTAATAAACTATTTGTTTTCTTTCTCTTTGTCAGATTTTTGTTTGTCTGTTCTTTGAGAAGGTCTTCTCATTGATTTTGCAAGGTTTATAATTGGATTCTCAACACCTTCTTTCATGAACATATCAGCAGTTGATGCAATATCTGCAGAGTTATCTATTTTATTTCTAGCATAAATTCTGCTATCTTCTTCACTAAGCCCATAAAAAGTGCCTATATTTTTCAAAGCATCATACAACATATCTTCATCAACAAGCGTTGACTTTTTCTTCTTTGATTTATAAGTTGAAACTATTTTAGCGGACTTATCATCAGATTCACACAATTTGATCATAAGTTTTCTATTTACTTCTTGATTATTAGTTATAAATTCTGTAACTAAATCTTCATTTGGCTCAGTTTTTTTTGCGATTTTCATCAAAAATCCATAAGTATCTTCCTTTGAAAAACCACAACTATACATTCCTAACAAAACATAATTCAAACAATCAATAGTTTCTTTTCTTGAATGATCAAAAATTAAAATATCTCTATACATTTCATTACACAATTTTTGTATTGCATGTGCAAGTTTAGGAGTGTCAGTATCAATATTTTTAAGCTTCAATTTGTCATCCCATAAATGATCACTTACAATATCATCAAAAGTCTCGAGATAAAATTCCTTGTTTTGTTTTAAATACTCCAATGCTTCATTTCTAATTTTTTTAATTTCATAATAATTTGAAATTTTGATGTCGTTATATTCATCATTATAAATAGATGTGACAATTTCATTGTCCCCAGTCACAAAAGTGAAGTGAGGGAAAAGTTTTTCAACATCAGAATACTTCATGCATGAGAAGACAAGAAAACTAGTTTTCCTTTTTTTAGAATAAGAGTCCCAACATGCATCTGCATAATAAACACCATTTATTTTGTATTTGTCATCTTTTATCACCACAACATTATTTGTGTGATAGTGCATTGTTCCATCTTCATCTTGCCACTTAATATTTTGTTTTGCACAAGGTATCCCTAATCTGTTGCATACCTCTTTCAATATACTTGCAAATCCAACACAAACAATTTTGTCTCCTGTCAAAACAGGAATCAAATCTCTGCAGTCGTATTTCCCGCCTTCTTTGTATTCAAATTCTGCCACATATTGATATGCACACAAATATTTTTCAAAAGGAGAAAGTTCCGTTCCGTCTGGTTTAACACTGTTTATCTTTTTAACCCATTTGTTTATTTTTCTGCTTGCCTCAAGAGCTTTTTCAACACTATATCCATTGTTAAACTCAATATTTTTGTTGAAATCTTTTCTTAAAGAATTAACATTTTCAACCAAAACTTTTGTTTCCTCTTCATCAAAAAGTTCAATATTATTGTCGCTATGATTTACATAAATGACATCATTAGGCACATTTTTGCAAATATAATCTAAGAGCTCTTTATTAAGAACAATTTGTTTAGATATTTCAATTCTATAATTTTTTAAGTTTTTGTTTTTGTAAACTCTAAGATGAGCTTCGATGTTTTCAAGATCGTCATCAAACAATTTTATACTTGACATATCAACCCCCCATATAGAAATATGATAACACAAAACAAAAAGAATTTCAATATAGAAAAAACTGCAAAAATGCAGTTTTTCTTAAAATTTCTCTATAATCAATTGCTTTACTTTTGCAGAATTTGCTTTGCCACCTGTGTTTTTCATTACATAACCAATAATGAACCCCATAACTTTTTCAGGAGATTTTTTGTAATCTTCAACCACTTTTTGATTTTCTGATTTCAATTTTTGCAAAATAGAAACAATTTGCTCATCAGAGATAGACGCAAGCAAGTTCAATTCTTTCGCCAAAACCATAGGTTCTTTTCCAGTTTCAATAACTTTATCAAGCAGTTGAAGACCAACAGTTTTATTGATAATTTTGTCTTCTACCATTTTGATAATTTCTGCCAAGCTTTTTTCATCTATAGGGAAAACCACCTCTTCTTGCTCTTTCACAAGTTTAAGTAAGTCAACCATAATCCAGTTGCTTATTTTCTTTGGGCAATCAAAGAAAGAAACACACTTTTCAAAATAGTCAGAAATATATTTTGTAGAAGTCAAAATCTGTGCATCATATTCAGGAAGTCCAAATTTTTCAACATACATTTTTCTTCTTTCAGAAGGCAGCATAACCATCTCTTTTTTAATCTTTTCAACATCTTCTTGAGAAATTTTCAAAGGAAGCAAATCTGGATCTGGAAAATATCTGTAGTCTTGTGCTTGCTCTTTTGATCTCATCGCCGAGCTTTTCCCTTTGTCATCATCCCATTTTCTTGTTTCTTGAACAACAACTCCTCCTGTTGACAAAACTTCTGCTTGTCTTTTTGCTTCATATTCAATCGCTCTTTGAACGCTTTTAAAAGAGTTAAGGTTTTTCATTTCTGTTCTTGTTCCAAAAATGGTAGAGCCTTTTGGTCTCAATGACAAGTTTACATCACAACGCATACCGCCTTCTTCCATTTTGCAGTTTGCAATTCCTTCAAACATAAGTGCTTCGCGAACCTTTTTCAAAAACTCCACAGCCTCATCTGCAGAAGAAATATCAGGTTCGGTGACCATTTCAATAAGCGGAGTTCCACCACGGTTGTAATCTACCAAAGTCCCAACTGCTTTGCTTATGTGTGTAAGCTTCCCTGCATCTTCTTCCAAATGAATTCTGTTTAATCTGACAATTTTTCCATCGTCAAGTTCAATTTTTCCGCCCACACATAAAGGATAAACAAGTTGGCTGATTTGATATGCTTTGCTTAAATCTGGATAAAAATAGTTTTTTCTTTCAAAGACAGAGTAAGGAGAAATCTTACATCCAAATGAGAGTCCAGACTTAATAGCAAGTTCAACTGCATGTTTGTTTAAAATTGGTAAAGCCCCTGGCATACCAGTGCAAACTTGGCAAGTGTTTGTGTTAGGTTCTGCACCAAATTCATTTTTGCAACTGCAAAAAACTTTTGTTTTTGTGTTGAGTTCTGCGTGAATTTCAAGTCCAATCACAACATCATAACCATCTAAATAACTCATAACAACTCACCTCCCAAAGCACTTTGAAATTGTCTTGCAACATCAAATAGTTTTCTCTCCGACTTTGCATCTGCAAAAAACTGCATACCCAAAGGCAAACCATTTTCTCCCTTTGCATAAGGCACAGAAATGGCAGGTATTCCAGCAATGTTTGCAGGCACGGTAAATAAGTCTTCCATATACATTGCAACAGGTTCACCAATTTTTTCACCAATTTTAAACGCGGTCCCAGAAGTTGTAGGCAAAATAATGCAATCACATTTTTCAAACGCACTCTTAAATTCTTGCTTTATCAATCTTTGAACTTTTTTTGCTTTGTTGTAATAAGCATCAAAATAGCCACTAGACAAAACAAAGTTTCCAAGCATAATTCTTCTTTTAACTTCTTTTCCAAAACCTTCACTTCTGCTTTCTACATAAACACTTTCAAGATCTTTTGCTTTCTCGCTTCTTTTTGTGTATTTGACGCCATCAAAACGAGCAAGGTTTGAAGTTGCTTCTGCCGGAGCGAGAATATAATAACAGGCCAAAGAGTTTGAAATATGAGGAATTTCTACTTCAACAATATCAAAATATTTTTTAATTTTTTCTATAGAATGTTCAAATTTTTGATATCCGCTCTTGTTTTTTAATACATCGACAATTTGTTTGCAAATTCCAATTGTGTATTTTTCTTTCTTTTCTCCAAAATCATTTTCAATACTTGTGGCATCATGTTCGTCTTTTCCAGACAAAATACTCAAAACATATTCACAATCATCAACAGTTTTTGTAATCGGTGAAGCTTGATCAAGCGAGCTTGCAAACGCCACAATTCCATAACGAGAAACAGTGCCATAAGTTGGTTTAATTCCAACAACTCCATTGAAAGATGCTGGCTGTCTTATAGAACCCCCTGTGTCAGTTCCGATTGCACAAGGCACCATACCACTGGCAACAGCAACAGCACTTCCACCACTGCTACCACCAGCGACATAATCTTTGTCAACAGCATTGTGACAAGCACCATAGACAGAGTTTTCACAACTTCCACCCATAGCAAACTCGTCCATGTTTGTTCTTCCAATAATGATTGCATCTTCTGCGAGCAATTTTTCTACAATTGTGGCAGAATAAGGAGCAACAAAATCTTGCAAAAACTTGCTTGCACAGCCCATTTTTTTACCTTTAAACAAAATGTTGTCCTTGATAGCAATAGGCACGCCAGCAAGACGCCCAACCTTCAATTTTTTTGAAATCTTTTCATCTATTTCTTTCGCCCTGTCTATCGCATCATAAAATATCTCAACAACAGCGTTTAAATCTTTCTTTTCTTCACATTTTTTTATGAAAAATCTAACAACCTCTTCGCTTGTAAATTTCTCACTTAAAATTCCATTTCTAATTTCTAAAAGAGTCAATTTTGAATAGTCCATCATTCAACCACCAGCGGAGTCACATAACATCCGTCCTTTTGTTTTGGTGCGTTCATAAGCACCTCTTTTTGATCCATGCTTTGCTTTGGAGTATCACTTCTAAGTTGAGAAAGAGAAATAGGTTCATCTTTTTCCAAATCGCCAGGCAATTCCAAATCTTTAATTTCATCAACAAATTTCAAAATGTTGTCAAAATCTTTTTCAAAATTTTTCTTTTCATCTTCAGAAAATTTAAGTTTGCTTAAATATTCCAAATGTTCAATTTTATCCATAAACTCCTCCTTTAAGGAACCAATCTACTTGGCCCACGAAATACAAAAATAGAATCTTTAATACTTGGCAAATCAAGAAGTTTTGCAATAAATCTATCAATACCAAATCCAATGCCACCATGTGGAGGACAACCATATTTAAAGAACTCTAAATATCCAGCCATTTTGTCAGGATCAATACCCTTTTCTTCTATTTGCTTTTTCAAGACTTCATATCTGTGTTCTCTCACAGCACCACTGTTCATTTCCCAGCCACGATATAATAGATCAAGAGACATACATTCCAAAGAGTCATCATCATATTTTTTTGAATAAAAAGCTCTTGCTTCTGCGGGATAATCTGTTATAAATACAAGTTCGCTTCCAAGATAATCTCTTGCATAATCACATATCAATTTTTCTGCATCAGGATCCAAATCAAGTTGCTTTGCTTCAGGGACATCAATGCCATACACTTCTTTAAAAATTTTAAAAACATCGCAAAGTTTAATTCTAGGGATTTTGTCAGTTGGAAGTTTAACTTCCACATCAAATACAGATTTGATCAAACTTCCATATTTTTCTTTAACTTTTTGCAAAACAAACAAAATCCAACCTTCTTCAAAATCCATAATTTCGTGATGAGATTTTATGTCTGCAATCTCAAAATCTACACAAGTGCTTTCTGCTGTGTGACGAGCAGTATAAGATTTTTCTGCACGATAATAAGGTCCAATTTCAAAAACTTTTTCAAATCCAGAAGCAATTGCCATTTGTTTGTAAAATTGTGGACTTTGTGTCAAATATGCTTTTTGCCCATAATAGTCAACAGCAAAAACTTCTGCACCTCCTTCACTGCATTGAGAAGAAATTTTTGGTGTGTGAATTTCAATAAATCCGTGTTCTATAAAATATTCTCTCATCAAATTTTCTACATAAGTTCTTATTTCAAACACCAATCTCTTTTTCTGATCACGCAAATCAATCCAGCGATAATCCATCTTTATTTCTTGACAACTATCACTGTCAATAGGCAAGTTTTGAGCAACACTTTCAATAGAAATTTCCTTTGGTAAAAACTCAATTCCACCAAGCTTTACAAACTCAGCCTCAACAGCAACCCCTTTAATTCTTATGATGCTGTCCCTCATAAGTCCAGATAGAGTTTTGGCAAGTTCTGGCATCTTTGCTTTTTCAATAGTGACTTGAATTTGCCCACTTCTATCTCTTAAAACAATAAAAAGCATAGTTTTTTGTTCTCTAAATTTATCTATCCAACCTGAGATTTCACATTCTACACCTACTTTTACATCTTTAATTTCTGTTTTCATATCAACACCCTTTTATTTTATCAAAATTTTTTTAATATTTAAAATAAATAATATATAAAACCTAAAAAACAATCACCTCGCCCAAAAGGGCGTTAATTTGAAACTTAAAGATTTCCATAACAACCTCCTATCCTAAAAAGGTAACAAAAAAACGGAGCAGGTTCACTTCCTACTCCGTTAATCAACTTTATAATCTAATTTATGTTAATCAACAATGCAAAAAGAACCCATTATAAATAATGTGTTTAAATTGTTATTGTTGTTATTATTGATGAGCATTAACATAAATTTATCTCCTTCTTTTAGTATATTAGCACACAAGCAAAAAATTGTCAACACTATGCGCTTTTTATTTTTTTATTATTTTCATCATGACTTTTGTTCTCTTTTCTTTCCGTGTATTCTTCAATTTCTTTTTTGAAGAACTCTTTTATACCATTCCAAGTTGAAAATTTTTCAAGTTCAGGAAAAATTTTCTTAGCTCTTCTATCTTCTTTAACTTTTGGAGTAAACCACAAAGGCTTTGCATCTGTTCTTAAGACAACACTGTTGCAAATAAGGGCAAGATCATCTATAAAATAGTCTATCCCTTCTTGCTTAATATATTCAGCTTTGTTATTACAACCCAAAACAAGTTTGTCATAACAAACACCAAATCTTCTAAGTGTCTCAACGGTCAAGTATACGAGCAGTTTCAAACAAGGTCTGTTTGAGACAAAATAAATTTTATATCCATTTTCATGCAATTCATTGATGGTTTTTACTGCATCTAAATATGTAATATATTTGCTTGGATTTAAAAATTTAAAAATTTTGTTTGCTGTTTTTCCTTTATAAATGCCTTTAGGATCTATTTCTTTATACTTTAATTTTTTCCCCCTGTTGAAATTAATCTTATTTAGCAAAAAGTAAATAAGAGAATCACAAACAAATAGAGTCTTGTCCAAATCAATTCCAACTGTCTTTTCCATCATAATTCTATAATAATACAAACAAAGAATTTTTTCAAGGCATAATTTTAAAATTTTGTTTTAAAGAACAAAAAAACAAGCGAAATCGCTTGTTTTTTTCTAACCAACATTTGTTTCTTCTTCTGTTTCAACTTTAACAGGAACAACTGTTCTATATTTCTTAAGACCTGTTCCGGCAGGAATAAGTTTTCCGATAATAACATTTTCCTTAATACCAAGAAGGTTATCAACCTTACCTTTAATAGCGGCATCAGTCAAAACTCTTGATGTCTCCTGGAATGAAGAAGCAGAAAGGAAGGATTCAGTAGAAAGAGAAGCCTTAGTAATACCCAAAAGAATTCTTCTAGCAATAGCAGGTTTTCCACCATTTTTCAAAACTCTTTCGTTTTCTTCTTCGCAACGAGAAATATCAACAACTTCTCCAGAAAGAAGGTTTGTATCTCCAGAATCTTCAATCTTAACTTTCTTAAGCATTTGTCTAATGATGATTTCGATGTGTTTGTCGTTAACCTTAACATCTTGTCCACGATAAACAGAGATAACTTCAGAAAGCAAATATTGTTGAAGTCCCTTAAGACCTTTAGTAACCAACAAATCTGTTGGGTTAATAGCACCAGAAGTGAGTTGAGTACCAGGTTCAACAGTGTCACCATTCTTAACTTTAAGAACGGCAGGTTTTCTTACTTCGTAATCAACATCACCTTCGCCAGTGACAATAGTAATCAAATAGTTTTTAGCATCTTCTTTGATATGAACTTTACCAGAAACTTCGCAAAGCAAACATTCACCCTTAGGTCTTCTAGCTTCAAAAATTTCTTCAACTCTAGGAAGACCTTGAGTAATATCGGCAGCAACGGCAGCACCACCAGTGTGGAAGGTTCTCATAGTAAGCTGTGTACCAGGTTCACCAATTGATTGAGCTGCAATAATACCAACAGCTTCGCCCAAAGTAACCATATCCTTGCCAGCAAGGTTTCTTCCGTAACATTTAGCACAAACACCATGTTTGCAACGGCAAGTAATAAGAGAACGAATTTGAACTTCTTTAATTCCAGCCTTAACAACTCTAGCAGCTTGTTCTTTAGAAATCATTGTATTTGCAGGAACAATAACTTCTTTTGTTTTAGGATCAACGATGTCATCAACGGCAACTCTACCATAGATTCTTTCGTCCAAAGTTTCTTGAACAAAACCATCTTTAACAAGGTCAGAAACCATAACACCCTTAACCTTTTCGCCTGCATCAGCGAAACAGTCTTCAGTTGTGATAACAACATCTTGAGCAATATCAACAAGTCTTCTTGTCAAATAACCAGAGTCAGCTGTTTTAAGAGCTGTATCTGACAAACCTTTTCTTGAACCACGAGAGTTGATGAAGTATTCAATTGGTGTAAGTCCTTGTTTGAATGAAGACTTAATAGGAGTATCATTCTTAACACCGGAAGCAGTGGCTTTAATACCAATCATACCACAGTCTTGGTTCAACTGAACGGCATTACCACGCGCACCAGAACCAACCATCAAGTTGAATGGATTGAATACATCCATATCCTTAACAACAGCGTTTTGAACTTCATTAACAGCTTCGTTCCAAATAGCAACATTTTCATTGATCTTTTCGTCAAGAGTGATAAGACCACGACGGAGCAATTTTTCATTTTCAAGAACTTTAGCTTCTGCTTCTTTCAAGATTTCAGCTTTTTCTTTTGGTTCTTGAATATCATAAATGTTAACAGATACTGATGCCAAAGTAGAATATTTATAACCAATTTCTTTAAGTCTATCAACAAGTTTAGAACATTCAGTAGTTCCAAATTTGTCATAGCAATCAGCAACAATTTTTCCCAAATCCTTTTTCTTTACGGCTCTATTGATTTCAAGGTCGCAAATGTTTTCAGGATTGCTTCTGTCAACATATCCCAAATTTTGAGGAATAACATTGTTAAACAAAATTCTACCAACAGTTGTGGTAACTCTCTTTGTATAAGTTTTTCCATCAACTTCTTTAGAAAGTCTAACAGTAATTTCTGCTTGCAAATCCAAATTCTTTGTTTGGTAAGCATAAATAACTTCATTTTTAGAAGCGAAGATAGAACCTTCACCCTTAGCACCTGGTTTAACCAAAGTCAAATAATAGCATCCAAGAACAACGTCTTGTGCTGGTGTAACGATAGGTTCACCATCAGCAAGCTTCAAAATGTTGTTTGAAGCGAGCATCAAAGTTCTTGCTTCAGTTCTAGCATCAATAGAAAGAGGAATATGAACAGGCATTTGGTCACCATCGAAGTCAGCGTTGAAAGCTGCACAAACAGATGGGTGAAGTTTAATAGCTCTTCCTTCAACAAGAACAGGTTCAAAAGCTTGAACAGAAAGTCTGTGAAGTGTAGGAGCACGGTTCAAAAGAACTGGATGATCCTTAATAACATCAGCCAAAACATCCCAAACGATTGGTTTTTCTCTTTCAATCATACGCTTAGCGCTTTTGATATTGTTAGATTCATTCAAATCAATAAGTCTGTTGATAATGAAAGGTTTAAAGAGTTCAAGAGCCATTTCTTTTGGAAGACCACATTGATACATCTTAAGTTCTGGTCCAACAACGATAACAGAACGTCCAGAATAGTCAACACGCTTACCAAGAAGGTTTTGTCTAAATCTACCTTGTTTACCACCAAGCATAGCAGTAAGAGATTTCAAATCTCTTTGTTTGCTACCTTGAACAGGCTTTCCGCGTTTACCATTATCAATCAAGTTGTCAACGGCTTCTTGAAGCATTCTCTTTTCGTTTCTGATAATAACATCAGGAGCTCCAAGTTCCATCAATTTTTTCAAACGATTGTTTCTGTTGATAACACGACGATACAAATCGTTCAAATCGCTTGTAGCATATCTACCACCATCCAATGGAACCATAGGACGCAAATCTGGTGGAAGAACTGGAATAACATCAAGAACCATCCAAGTAGGATTGTTTCCACTCTTTCTAAATGATTCAACAACATCAAGTTTCTTTGCAGCCTTAACCTTTCTTTGTCCCTTTGAATTTTTAATTTCTTCTTTCAAAGCAGCGCTTTCTTTTTCAAGGTCAACATCGCCCAACAACTTTTTAATTGCTTCAGCGCCCATTCCAGCATCGAAACTACCATAGCCATATTTTTCAATAGCATCACGATATTCTTTATCATTCAAGATTTGTTTGTATTCCAAATCTGTGTTTTTAGGGTCTGTAACGATATAGTTGATATAATAAACTACTTGTTCCAAAGTTTTTGGAGTCAAGTCAAGAAGAGTACCTATTCTTGAAGGGATAGATCTAAAATACCAAAGGTGTGTACATGGAGCAGCAAGTTCAATATGTCCCATTCTTTCACGACGAACTTTTGATCTTGTAACTTCAACGCCACATTTATCACAGACAACGCCACGGTAACGAATTCTCTTATACTTACCACAATGGCATTCCCAGTCCTTTTTAGGTCCGAAAATCTTTTCACAGAAAAGACCATCTTTTTCAGGTTTCTGAGTTCTGTAATTGATAGTTTCAGGCTTAGTAACCTCACCATGAGACCACTCTCTGATTTTTTCAGGTGAAGCAATACCTATTTTAATTTTTTCAAAGTTATTAAGTTCAAACATACTTTTTCCCCTTAATTTTTTTGCTTATATCAATTATCTTTTTACAAGTAAAAGTAAATTTTGTAATTATAAACCGAAAATTATGTTTCAGTCAAAATATTAAGAATTTTGTGAAAGCCAAAATTTATCATTTCAATAAGTTTTGGCATTCAACATTATTCATCAAAATCACCGAAGTCATCAAACAAATCAATATCATCAAGTCCTGAAGAAGGCATTGAAGTTTCTTCTTCGATTTCTTTTTGAACATCATTCTTTTCTTCAGTATCAGAAATCATATCATCAATGTCGATAGTGACATTCTTCAAATCTTTTTCTACATCAGAATCAAGTCCAACTTTGTCTTGATCATCTTGAGAAAGTTCTGGCAATTCAATTTCTTCATCGTTTTCTGTCAAAATCTTAACATCAAGAGCAAGAGCTTGCAATTCCTTAACCAAAACTTTGAAGCTTTCTGGAATTCCAGGTTCTGCAATAGGTTGTCCTTTTACAATAGCTTCAAATGTCTTAACTCTTCCCACAACATCATCTGACTTAACAGTAAGCATTTCTTGAAGAACATGAGAGGCACCATAAGCTTCCAAAGCCCAAACTTCCATTTCACCAAATCTCTGTCCTCCGAAGAGAGCTTTACCACCAAGAGGTTGTTGAGTGATAAGTGAGTAAGGTCCAATTGAACGAGCATGAATCTTGCTGTCAACCATGTGGTTAAGTTTAAGCATATATTCAATACCAATAGTAGTTTTGTTTTCAAAAGGTTCACCAGTTCTACCATCATAGAGTTGAACTTTGCCATCAGCAGGGAAATTATTTTCAATCAAGAGTTGTTGAATTTTTTCTGCATCAGCACCATCAAAGTTTGGTGTAGCAACCTTCCAACCAAGAGAACCAGCAAGAAGTCCCAAGTGAACTTCCAAAACCTGACCCAAGTTCATACGAGAAGGAACGCCCAATGGGTTAAGAACGATATCAAGAGGACGACCATTAGCCATAAATGGCATATCAGCTTCAGGCATAACGATTGAGATACAGCCTTTATTACCATAACGTCCGGACATCTTATCACCAACAGACAGTTTTCTCTTTTGAGCGATATAAACTTTAACAAGTTCGTTTACACCAGGTTCAAGTTCGTCTTTGTTCTTTCTGCTAAATACTTGAACATCAACAACGACACCACCCTTACCATGTTGAACACGAAGTGAAGTATCTCTAACTTCTCTAGCCTTTTCACCAAAGATAGCACGGAGCAATCTTTCTTCAGGAGAAAGTTCTGTTTCTCCCTTAGGAGTGACTTTTCCAACCAAGATATCCCCTGATCTAACTTCAGCACCGATTCTGATAATACCATTTTCATCAAGGTTCTTAAGAGCATCTTCGCCAAGGTTTGGAATATCTCTTGTGATTTGTTCATCACCAAGTTTTGTAGTTCTACATTTCAATTCTTCAACTTTCAAACAGATAGAAGTAAATACATCTTCTTTAACCAATCTTTCATTGATAAGGATAGCGTCTTCGTAGTTATAACCTTCCCAGTTCATATAACCAACAAGAACATTCTTACCAAGAGCAAGTTCACCATTATCGGTTGAATAACCATCAATAATGACATCACCTTTCTTAACTTTTTCACCTTTAACAACGCAAGGTTTTTGGTTGAAGCAGGTTTCATCATTAGTTTTATCAAATTTAATCAAGTTGTAAATGTCAACATCGCCTTTAGTATTTTTAACTCTAACTTCGTCAGCACTTACATAAACAACTTCACCATCTTCTCTAGCAAGTTGAGTATAACCACAGTCATGAGCAACTTTAGCTTCCATACCAGTTCCAACAATAGGAGCTTCTGGTTTAAGAAGAGGCACTGCTTGACGCTGCATGTTTGCACCCATCAACGCTCTGTTCGCTTCGTTTGAGTTAACGAAAGGAATAAGAGAAGTAGCAACAGAAATAAATTGTCTTGGAGAAGCATCAACAAAGTCAACTTGTCTAGCAGGAACTTCAATAGCATAATCTTTATGACGGCAAACAACTCTCTTGTTTATAAATCTGCCTTCTTCATCAAGAGGCTCTGTAGCTTGAGCGATGTAAGCTGTATCTTCAATATCAGCCATGAAGTATTCGCATTTGTCAGAAACTTTTCCAGTTTCTTTGTCAACTCTTCTATAAGGAGTTTCAAGGAAACCATATTCATTAACTTTTGCATAACTTGTCAATGTGTTAACAAGTCCGATAGCTTGACCTTCTGGAGTTTCAATAGGACAAATTCTACCATAGTTTGTATAGTGAATATCACGAACTTCAGCATCAGCTCTTTCCTTCTTAATACCTCCAGGACCAACAGCAGAAACACGGCGTTTTTGTGTGATTCCAGAAAGAGGGTTAACCTGATCCATAAGTTGAGAAAGCTGAGAAGAAGCAACGAAATCTCTAAGAGCTCTGTTGATAGCTTTTGGATTTACGATTTGTCTTGGAGTGACTTCAGAAAGTTCTTTACCTTGCAAAGTTTCTCTTATGTTTGCAACAAGTTTTGTCACGCCAGAACGGAAGTGATCATAGAACAATTCTCCAACTGTAGCGATTCTCTTGTTTGACAAGTGTTCAATCTTATCAGTTTTAGCAATTCCTTCCAAAACATCAAGATACATGCTGATAGCAGCCAAAATATCATCCATAGTAAGAGTTGTAATCATCAAATCTTTAGCATGTTCTTTGATTGCTTGCAATCTCTTTTCTTTTGTTTTGTTTTCTTTCAAAATATCAGCAAGAACTGGATAGTAAACTTCTTCCAAAATTCCAAGAGATTTTTCATCACATGGGAAAATATCAGAAAGTCTAACTCTGTTATTTCCTCTCATGAGATATTTCTTGTCTGAAAGTTGAATCCAAACTTCGTTTACACCACTTGCTTTGATTTTGTGAGCGATTTCTTCTGTAGCTTCTTGTCCAGCCTTAGCAATAAGTTCGCCATCAGGAGAAACAACATCTTCTGCCAAGATATGTCCCAAAACTCTTCTGTCAATTGAGAATTTTTTGTTAAGGTTATATCTTCCAACACGAGAAAGGTTGTACCATTGATCTGAGAAGAACCAAAGATTCAAATAACTTCTTGTTGTTTCTGCAGAAGGAACATCAGCAGGTCTAGTTTTTCTAGCAAATTCCAAAAGAGCTTCTTCTTGAGTGTTTTGAGTTTCTTTTTCAAGAACATTCTTTATAAGTCTGTGTCCGCCAAACAATTTAGAAATTTCGTCAGCAGTATAACCAAAACATTTAAGGAAAAGTCCAAGAGTAATCTTGTGTTTTCTGTCAAGAACAACTTTAAGAACTTCATTTGCCCCTTGTTCAAATTCAATATACATACCACGCTTAGGAATGATCTGTCCATGAAGAGTAGTATTGTCTCTTGTTTTATCTCTCAAAAGGTAGTAGTTTGGAGATTTGATAATTTGATTAACAACAACTCTTTCAACACCGTTAAAGATAAAAGCACAGTCATCAGTCATATAAGGAATATCACCTAAGAAAACAACATCTTCAACTGCTTGACCAGTTTCTTCAACAACAAAACGAGTCTTAACATTAAGTGGAATAGAGTAAGTAGCACTTCTTCTCTTGCATTCTTTTTTAGAATACTTAGGCTCCTTATCCATAACTACATCAAGAAAATAAAGTTTTGCCTTGCCTGAATAATCAACGACAGGAGAAAATTCATCAAGAACTTCCTTGATGCCATGTTCAATGAAATCTTTATATGAATTCTTTTGGATTTCAAGAAGAGGTGGAATATCGATATAATCTTTGAGTTGAGCAAAGGTATATCTTTCAGTTTTTCCGAATTTTTGTTTTTTAATGATATTAGACATAATACACTCCTCTAAAAATTAAAAAAAAAGGAATATGGGGGCCGAAAAACCTCCTTATTCCCTAATTTTTAAGTTAAAAATGGTAAAAATTCTTCAACATTACGCCAACTAACCACTTAATTATAGCAATTCAGCATGATAAAGTCAATAGATTTTTTATATTTTTTAATTTTTTTACATGAAAATTATATCACATAAAACAAAATTTAATCAACTAAATTTTATAAAAATCAGTAAATCTTTAAAAATAAAAAAAGAAGCCGAAGCTTCCTTTTTTAAATGCTTAAATCTTCTGGCATACATACCTTGCCATACAGATTCAATCTCAAATAAGATGAAGAACCTGATTTTTCTGTAGGATCAGCAGTCTCAAATGAAATGTTGCAATAGTACTTTGTATTAGTAGAAGTTAAAGATGTAGCCAAAATTGTTTGATATACTTCGTCACCATTTTCAACCTTGTCAATTTGTAAATCTACCACACCAGTATTTCCATCTTTTTCAACAACTGCACTCAATGCTTTGTTTGTATAAGTTTGAGACATATCAAACGCCTGATTATAACCAGTAAGATAAATATCAGTGTTCAAAACAGAGTGAGAAAGATTACTCTTGTTTACACCAACAATACCACCAGCATAGATTTCTATATTAGAACCATACAAATAAACAGTAGAGTTTGCAGAAACCTTAAATGTGTTTGTATTGAAAGTATCTCCTTTGTCGTCAACAGCTGAAGAATCCAAACTAACGATTGAATTTTCTCCAACATAACCAACAAGACCGCCTATTCCCGCTTCAACCAATCTGTGTCCATAGACATACATATTTGAACTAACATTGATATCAGTGAAGTAAACAGTATTTGATGGAACATTCAAATATCCAATCAAACCACCCACATACATAAATCCTGTAAGATTTGCATTGATTGTCACATTTGAAATCTCTGTAGCACCAGTAACCATTCCTCCGAGGCCACCAATATACTTGACACCATCACTTGCACTTTGGTTGCTTACAGATATTGATTGAGAAATATCAACATCAGAAATTATACCTCCGCTAATAAGGCCAGCATAACCTCCCAAAGCAGTTGGCATTGAAGGAACTTTTTTGAATCCTTCAAAGTTTTCACTTCCAGCCAACCCAACAACTGTGACATCTTCAACTATACCTTTAGACTCACCAACAACAAGTCCGCCATAAGAATATGCGTTTACAATCATACCACTTTGCATTTGAAGATAAACTTTTTCAACATTTGCATTTTGATCAATAAGTCCAAACAACAAGCCCGCCTTATCAGCCAAGACTGACACTGCAATATCTGTGACACTGTTGTAAACTCTTCCTGTGCCACTCACAACACCAATCAAAGAGCCAGCAAAAGAATAAGATGAATAAACAACAACATTTGAATTGAAGTTGTTTGAAGCTGATTGATATCTAGCTTTTGCACTGTATTGAGAGTACAAATTCTGTATATCATATTTGCCTATCGCAAGACCAACAGCCCCTCCGACAATATTCTTACCATTTACGATTGTTTGTTGAGTATTGTTCTTTGTCAGATTTACATTATAAATTTTTCCATTATCAACCTTTCCAACCAAAGCACCAACTACATCTGTGTTTGCGAAAGAAATTGATTGAGGATTGAAGTCAAAGTTCATAATTGTTCCGACAGCGTCAAGGATAGAACTGCTTCCAAGTTCTGCAAACATTCCGGCAGAAGTCATTGCTTCGCTAGAAACCAACGCCATGCCAGAAACAGACATGAAGTTTCCTTCTATATATCCCATAAACTTTGTTGTATACAATTTGCTGTTATACAAATATTCTGAATAATCTATATCAGAAATCAATCTGTAATATGAATAGTTATAATTTGCAGTGTTGTTTTCTTGCAAAATATAATTTTCCATAGTTTCGGCATCACTGATCAAAATTGGATTATAAACACTTCCAAGAGGATTGCTGTTTGATGTATAAGTGTAAATGTATTTTGCTGAAGTTGCTCCAGTCGCACTGTCAACAACAGTTTCAATTCTGTCAAGCTCTCTTTGAGAGAAAGCAACGATATTTGGAGCGACAAGTTCCAACCTTCCAGTGTTAAACACAGAACCGTTGAAGTTGCTCAAATCAGAAGCATTTTCATTATAGAACCATACAGAACTAATATCTCTACCTTCCGCAACAACATAAGAAGAGAAGAATTCTTCAAGACCACCTTTTCCAAATTGATAAGTGTTAAGAGGAGAAATGTCTGTTTTTTCATCCAATACAATTTCGCCAATACTTACATTTATGTCAACGGTTTGACTGTCAGAAACTCTTACATTGGATTGTGAAAGGTAATAGCAATCATCAATAACCGCTTTTTCATCACTGTTGTATCTAGCGAAACCATAATTTGAGGTCTGTTCACTTTCCAAAACACTTGTTGAGAAACATCTAGCAATATTTCCTGTGTTTTCAAATACAAATCCAGAAGCAAACGCCCCACTTTGACGAAGAGTAATGTTTGAATAACAATCTTCAACGCTACCATTGTTTGTATAAACAAAACCTGTAATATTGTTGTTTGATTGAATTGAATTTTCTTCACCATAATAGAACATCAAGTTGCTTGTCATCTCTCCACTTACATAAGAAGTGTGAATTTCTCCACTGTTCAAAACAACAAATCCAGCAGTATATTCACTTGTTGTATTTGTTTGATTTTTAAGTGTAGAGCTTGAATAATAAGAACTTGAAATAATTCCTGAGTTTTGTCCAACAAATCCTGCCAAATTAACATTTGCGAAAATGTTTATTTTCGAACGAGAATTGGTTATGTGCCCTGTGTTGTTTGATACCAAACCTGCAACATAAGAATTTTGTGCTGTTGTCAAACAAACGACAGACAAACCTTCACTTCCTGTAGAACTATCAACAAGACAATTGGTGATTATACCATTGTTTGTAGAAGCCAATAGTCCAACATTAAATGTTGAAGAAGAAAGTTTTATAACAACATCATTTGTCAATGTGACAGTGACATTTTGCAAAACAGTATTTTCAGAAACAGAAGCAAAAACACCAAAATCTGAGATAGTATCATAAGAATATGTACCTGCCATTTCCAATGCATAACCATTTCCATCAAGTCCAGCAATGTTTGCAGTAATTGGTGAGAATTGTTCTATTCCACTGACTGCAGCAGATTCATTTCCAGGCAAAGTAATATCATTCAACAAGATATACCATTCCCCATCTTGCATGTCAATAAACTCTTCATAATTTTCAATAGGGATTGGGCTGTCCTCTGTGCTCTGTTGATGAACATCAAATGAGAATTCTGTATAAATAGGATTTGAATTTGTTGAAACATCACTGTAATAATACAACCCATTTCTCATGCTATAGTTTGCACTTGCAGAGAAATGATAAATGTCACTTTCCGCATCATAAATTCTAAGTGGTGTGACAACATAAGAATTGATTGAATAATAATCTGTTCTGATTGTCTTGTTTTGAGCAAGTTCTGTAGGATTGTCATTCAAGTAAACAGTCCATTTAATATTTTGAGTCATTTCAGAAATAAAGTCTTCAACTTCTTTGTTTACAACTGCATTAGAACTGTCATATTCCATGAAATCTCTAATTGCAAATTCAAGAGTGTATGGATTTCCAATAGCATCAGAAATAATGCCATCTTCCATGCCTTTAACTATATCTTCGTAAACTCCATCTACATAGACATAATTCAAAACATATTCCATCACATACAAAGTCAAAGTATCTGTTGTAGTTATCAAAACATTATCAACAACCTTTGAAGCCACAGTATTGATTTCAATTTTGTATCCAATATCATTAGAGTAGTTGATGCTTTCTGATGTCACATTCAAAACATAATTTCCACCAACATTAGAAACATCTGCAACAAAGTCGTTTGTTGAAGTGATAGTGATTTGATCTTCACTAAAACCATAATAGCTCAAATTCAAATTGTAAGATAAGCCACGAGCAACATAATATACTCCGCCCAAATCTTCCTTGTCAGCAAATGTAAGCTTTGCATAACTACCAAGTTTTGTCTTGAGCAAAATTGTTGAATCCATTGAGTATTGACCTTCATTTCCGTAAGTTACAGAAACATCAAATCCAACATCTGCACTGTCATCAACATTGTTTGAAGGCATATAGTAAGAAATATAAACTTTTCCAGTGTAATTTACAGAAGCGTTTTCATCTTCAAATTGAGCATTTAAAGAAGCGAACAAATCTGTCATTTCTTTGTAAGTAAAACTAAATGTACCATCGACAAATCTTCCAAATGTTTGAAGCAAAACATATTCTTTGCTTGCATTTTCGTTTATCTTTTCATAAGCGAAAGTAAAGATCGCTTCTGTTGCACCATCATTATAATTTATAGCATTGTTTTTAATAGAAAATTCTTCAAAAACTGCTTCAACAGGATCGATAGAGATTTCCAACATACCTCTTTGAGAAGGTACAACAACCTCATCTGAAACAGAAACATCTCTGTAATTTGAATAGTTATTGATGCTTATATAATTTATTTCTGCTTCATCAAGCATAAGCTTAAATGAATAAGAAACACCTTCAGTCAATTCATTGCAATAAAGATAAACTGTATATTCTCCATAAATATCTTCTTCAAATCTGTTTAAAAATTTGTCGCTGTTGACATTGATTTGACAATTAAATTCAAACACATTTTCTCCAACTCTTGAGAATTGAATGTCAAACAAATCTTTTTGATTGTTCATTGTGTTCATATAATTAAGCCAAGCTTCTTCACGATTTGAAGCAGTGTCAAATTGTGTAAGATCATTTGGCAATCTGTTTTGAACAGATACACCATTGTAAAAGATATCATAGAACACCATTTCATTTTTGTTTGTTGAAACAACAGTAATAGTATCTTTAAATGTGTTGTTTGTCTGCATAGAATAGAACTTAGAATTCGTTCTTATTGATGTAGCAGTTTCTTTATAAACAACATTGAAATTGATTGTAGAATTTTCAAGTTCATAATAGAACTCATATTTCTCATCACCTACTTGAATAACAACTTTCAACATTGGTGTCATTGTATATTCATCTATGTCGCCATCTGCAGGATATTTTGTTTTGTCTTTAAAGAACACAATTGTTTGTTTGTTGATTTGCACTGAAGAATAATATTGTTGTTCGTAATAATTTCCAATATCTTCAACGACAGGTTCAGCAACAAGAGTGTAAACTCCCGTTTCTTCATCATAAACAAAATATTCTTTGCCATCTACAATAGAAGTATCAGATGTTTTGATATACTCTGTTTTGTCAACAGAAGAAACAGCAACTTGAGTGTTTTTCGTAAGATTATAACTTACATTCTTATAATTAAGCACCCCTTCTTTTGTAACAGTAAAACTGTCACCATTATATGTTTTTCCATCCCTTAAGTTGTAAGTAGGAACAGTATAGATGTTGCTGCTTGAATTTCCATAAATGTAAAGATTACTTTCGTCACTTATAGACACACCATTGACATTTCCACTTGTATAGAAAATAGAAGAAGAAACATCTTTATCAAAATAATTTACTATATAAATGTAGATAACTCTTGATTGAACAACATTCAAAATGCTTGTAAGAGTGATTGTTGCAAGACCTGTTCCTTTTACTGTAAGATTCCCATTTACATCAACAGACAATATGTTTGAATTGGTTGAAGAAATGTTTACATCTTGACTACCCAAAGAGAAAGGATAGAAGTCAGAATTTGGAGTGATAAAGTTTAAATCTTCAATTTCATCTTGTGCACCAGCATAACCATCTTCATTAAGTCTGCCTTGAACAGAGAAATAATATAAGAAATAAACGCTAACATCAATGTTGTCTTTGCCATTTTGTGTCATGGCATATTCACTTTCTTCCAAATTAAGATTTACTTCTTTAAATTCAAAAGTATAAGAATTGTTTATGTGAACTTCATTATTGCTTATATTAAGAATAATATAGTCGCCATAATAGTTTGTCACAGAAGAAGAATTTGTAGAAACCAAATCATCTTTATCAACTTGAGTATAATTTCTTTTCAAATATGTGTAAACTGCAAAGTTGAATGTTGCATAACTTCTTCCATTTCTTGTAGAGTTTCCAACAGCAAAGAAGGAGTTTTTAGCAATAGTGGTATCAGCAGGCAAATTTTCTAAAGTCTTATATTTGATAATCATTGATGCATAGAAATTGTTTCTGCCATCATCAACCGCTTCAATAACATTTCCTGTGCCAAAGTTTGTGTAATTTCCATAATCTTCAGCATAAGTATCATATCCAGCGATTCCACCAGCATATTCTTTTGCTCTAACAAACACTCTTGAAGTGTTGTTGATAACATCAATTGTTGCCACTTCCAAAGTATCAACAAAACCGACAATACCACCAGCAGCATCTATATGGTTAGACAAAGTAGAAGTGTTAATTTCTCCTCCAACAAGAAGATTTGAAATTGTATTTCCAGAGTTTGGAGTGTCCAAATCAATCAAATAGCCAGAGATGCTAGAAGTGCCAGCGTTGTATGTAGCTACACCAACTGCTCCACCAACATACGCATAGTGATAATCAACAGAATTATTTTTTTCGGTTACAGAAATCAAAGTATAAGCCGAATAAGCTGAATATCCATAAAGCTTCAAAAGTGAAGAAGAAACTCTTTCAACAACACCTGAAGAAGCGCCAACAATTCCGCCCGCATAAATTTCAGATGGAACAGAATTGATGTTTACAAAACCATAATAATAAGCAAGATTTTTTGTATTTTGACCAGTATAATCTCTACTGCTCAATAAAACATTTCCATCTTCATCATACTTAATTCTATTGCCGTTTTCATCAATAGCATATTTTTCTTTATCAACATAAACTTTTGTATTAGAATCATCTAATATATAATCATTTCCGTTTCCATCAACATAAATTTGACTATCATTATAAACTTTATAATTGTATCCAGTGCCGTCATATTTGGTAAAGTCTTGTATGATGTTTCCATAGTTTACTGCTGCAACTGCCCCATAATACAAAGCACTATCTTTCAAATTCATGTTAATGTTAGATTCGTTTATTTTAACTCCAACATTGACAAGTTCGCCCCTGTTTACAGCTGTCAAAAGACTTACATAAGCTCTTGAATCTGCATTCAATTCAAACTTTCCTGAGAAAGAAACATTTTCAATTTTTGGAGTAATAACTTCAGACAAAGGATCATCTTCATCAAGTTTATAAGAACTGTTTATCTGTGCAAAAAGTCCGGCATAAAGGATATCAAAAGTTCCACTTACTGTTTCTTTCTCTACTTTTGCAGAGAAATTATTTTCAGACACAGCAATGTTTGTGATTGCTGCTTGAGAATTTGTACCAATAATAGAACCGCTAAATCCATAAAGGACATTTTTACCATTGACATTCAAAATTCCAATAGGGACAAAGTTTTTAACTGCAGACATATCAATCACAGTTGAAATTTCATAATGACTCTTCAAAGTTGTTTCATTTGCATTTATGTTTACAACATCTTCTGCAGTCTCCAACAAATATGGGTTTGCTTTAGAACCATTTCTATATTGAACATCAATTACAATAGGTTGCAAACTAGCATCAATAGATGTATAAGAATCACCCCATTCTGATGGATAGATATAAATTCTACCAGTCAAATAATCTTCAATGTTTACAATATTGTTTCTGTTTTCATTAAAGAAATCTTCACAAGAAAGATTGATTGTATAAACACCATTTTCACTGTCAGTGTTTTCAATCTCCCATTCAACCATGTTTACATAAGGATTGCCATTTGTTCTAATAAATTCCACTCTAACACTCTTGTTTGTAGAAGTTGTTGGATAAGTGTAAACTCCCAAACTATAATTGAGATTGCTGTTAGAGAAGTTTAATTGTGACAAACTTGTTGTCAAAGAAATACCTTCAACAGATTGATACAAACTTGTTTGAATCTTGCAATCATATTTCATAGTTGAATTTCTTTGTCTAAGATTTGCACTCAAAGAAATACTATATTCAGATGGCAAACTGTTTGTATAAGTAAATGAATCAACATCAAAATTACCATTAAGTCCTACAGAATATACATTTGAGAATTCGACTGTATAAGTTGCAAGCACATCACCAATTTCATTTCTGTCAATATATTCAAAATCACTAGCTGAGAAAATTAGTCCACTTTCAAGCTGAAGAATAATATTCTTTATCTCTGTTTTTACCTGTCCATTTTCAACATAAGTTTTTGTGACTTTAACTTCTGTTGTAGTAATAGCAGTTGAATAAGAGCTATTTCCGTTGTAAGAATAAATGTATTGAGCATAGAAATAAATAAATTTTCTGCTATATTTTTCATAAACAATTTCTGTATATATTTGATCACTGCTTAAAACATAGTCATACAATTCTTCTGTTTCAACATTATTGTTTTTCTTTGCGTTCTCAAAAATATCAACAAATGCTTCTTGAGAATAGAAATATTGATAGAAATTCATAGAATCAGAGTAGTTTGCAACAGGTGTCAAGGTCACAGATTCATTTTCTTTCTGCAAATTTCCTCCACCTATAACATAATAAACGGTGTTGTTTAAAGCATAGTCGTCACCATTTCTCATATAAAATTCATCTATCAAAGAATAAGAACTTACATTTACATAAAGCTTAATTTCTTTTGCTCTAGTTCTAAAATCTTCAATTTCAAAACCGGACAAAGTAAATGTAATTTTTGTCATTCCATTGTCTAAAGTAGAAATTCTGTAATAATCATTTACCTTTGAAATTGCAACATAACCATTTTCATTTGGAACATACTTAATTCCATCAGAATTTACGTTTGCAGTAATAGTAAATTGTGCAACATTTCCAAAAGTTATACCTGATTTAGTAGAAGGATTCAAGATTTCAATATTCAAAGTATTATCAAAATCTGCCCCATCTTCAACACTATAATAAGCTTCAGTGACAGCTTCATTTCCAGAATTTGTAAGTTGAATACTTGTTGTATCAGAAGACAAAGTCTTTACAACATTGAAAGTCAACTCAATAGGCATACCGTTGTCAAGGTAGACTCTATAAAGTCCAATGCCTGTGAGTTTTGGTGTTAAAGAAAGATTGATATAATATCTGTCGCCTACTTCTGTATAAGGATTGTCGTCATTTGTGTCAATATCCAAAACATCAACACCACTAAGGAAAGTATATGTAGAATATTGGAATGAGTGATCCGCATAGATTTGCAAATCAAAATTTTGTTTTCCGCCACTATAGTCAAGATAGAAATAACTTCCATTATAATTTTCATCAACAAGAACAGAAGTTGCACCTGCAATAATACTGCAATTTATATCAACAGTAAGTTCATCTGCATCTTGCAAAATATCACTTTTCAAATGAACAGTCACAACAAGATTTGAAATTTGAGTTATCCCCAACTTTCCTCTTATTTTAAAAGGAACATTCAAATCAGTAAACAATCTTTCATTTCCAGAATTTATTGTTATCCCATTATACATAATGTCCAAATATGTTTGGTCAAATGTAAAATATACACCTTCATAATTTGGGGAAGAAGAATACCCAGAAATGACATCCAAATACAAATCATTCCAACCAAATTCTGGATAACGATAATAGTTATACAAAATCAAACGCTCTGGCTCAGAAGTGCCATTTACAGTCAACGCTGTAGGAGCAATTTGGATTTCTATAGAGTATTGTTTTACAACATTGACACTTTCATCTTCAATTCCCTGTGCAATGTCGTAAAAAATTTCAAAATACAAATCAGTATTCGCCTGAGTTTGTGCATTTTGAGAAATCTTTAAATAATAAACAGTTTTGTCTTCCTGTTCATCAGTCACATAATCATAAAAATCAATGTCAACATAATTGTTAGATTGATATTTGTTCATTTTCAATGGAGCTTCAGCAATAGAATTTTCCATTTCAATCTTCAACAAATATTGGATCATGTGTGTATTGTTTGGCACAATAACAATGTTGTCATCATCAAGTGGTTGAAAATCAACAGCACCTGTGTTTATATCCATATATCCACCTGTCACATTTGCATTTATATCTGGCAAAACATAGACAGTGGCAACATCATAAACAATATTTTCATATTCTTCATTGTTCAAAGAATGGTCATAGACAGCCAAAAACTTAAAATCACTTGTCAAAGGAATTTGACTTTCCACACCGTTCAAGCTCAACACTAAAGTGTTTACATCTGTTTTTACCAATTTAACTTTATCAAATTTTTGAATTGTAGCCTCAGCATAATTTATTCCATCAAAGAAACTAGCCAAATTATTCTCAAAATCTAAATCGGTCAAGGTATATGTGTTAAAGTTTATATCACTTTTAGTTTCCAAATAATAGTAAGAAAGTTCTTTGTGTGTTGTATGGTTATCAAAAATAAATTGACTTGAATCAGGGACAAATTCTGTTTTGTTTGAAACATAAAGTACAGTGTCATCAAATTCCATTGATGAAGAATATTGATTTACATACACGCTGACAGAACATTCTTTTCCGCCTTCCAATGTGCTTACAGAAAGTTCTCCATACCCACCAGCAACACCAGTAATAGTGATTTTTATTTGATCTTTACTTATATAAACAGGATCAGAAGCACTAAAAATTGCAGTTTGTCCATCTGATCTAGGGTTGACTTGTACTTTATTGCTAAAACCACTTTGATAATTTTCAATAGTGAAAACAATTTCAATACTTTCTCCAACTTCCAACTCTATTGATTGTTTGTCAGCCACCAATGAAATTTTGCTGTAATCGACAGAACAACCAACAAAAAAGAAACCTGCAAACAAAAATGCAAACACTCCACATAAACTTATTAAAATGTTTTTAAAAACTTTTGTCATAGAATTCCTTTTATCCAAAATTTTTCTGTTGTAGTTTAAAATTTAAACAATATTACTTACCTTCAAACAATTGTTTTACATAATCTTGAGCAATAATCTGTACGGTAGTTCTTGCTGTTGGACTTGTGATCAAGAATGCTTGACCAACGCCCGCAGTAACAATTGAGTTTTGTTCTTCCTCATTGATACCACCTGATTTTTCATACAACTGAACAAGGTCGTTGATATCAGCTGGCGCAAGCGAGAAGATCAAAGAATATTGACACGCGTTAATAACCGCAGTTGATTGACGCCTAATTTCTTCAGTTCCAACGAAGTCGGAAATGTTCTGAGTAATAATAATCTGCATTCCGCTGTACTTTCTGATACGCTTAGCCATCTGAGCCATAAAGTCCAAAGCGATAGGATATTTAGGGTTAATAAAGATGTGCGCTTCATCAACGGCAACAATAATCTTTCTGTTTTTACGATACTTTTTATTGAAATCCTTGTTGTTGATGATTTCGTTGTTCAAATATCTAAATACCAAAAGCATCTGAGCATTGGTTACGGTAGGGTTGTTTCCAGCAACCAAAGACTGGAAGTTGAATGTAACAAAGTTTTCGTTTGTTTCAATAGATGTAGGTCCGTTCCACAAAGAACTGTTTCTTCCACCAGTTGCAAATTTTTTGATGTATGTTTCAACAGTCATCAAGTTTCTCAAAGAAAATTCATCTTTAGCAGTTTTGATTCTTCTCAAAATCAAATCATACAAATCATCAAAAGTAGGATAATCAGTTGGCTTCAATTTCGCAAGGTTTGTCTTATAATCGATATGGAATTCTTTGTACATATCAATAATAAGAGAGTTCAAAACTTCAAATGCATCTGCATTGATACCTTCCAAAATAACTCTAAAGAATTGTTCCAAGAATTGCAAGTGTTGTGGGAAAGAGTCATCAACTTTCTTCTCAACAACTTTTTTCTTTTCTATTTTTCTTCCAAAAGCATCATATTCTTCGTCTTCTTCTTTTTCTTCGTCTTCAGAAGCTTCCAAAGATGAAATAACGTTGAAAGGATTGATAATACCATGAGTAGAAGATCCAACATCAATAAACTTACCACCAAGATTTCTGGTCAAATCTTGATATTCGTTTTCAGGGTCAAGAATAAAGATCTTACAGTTGTCTGCGGCAAGATTTGTCAAAAGAGTTTTTGTCGCATAACTTTTACCAGAACCAGACTTACCAATAACCATCATGTTTGAGTTAACTCTTTCTCTGTCTCTCTTGAAGAAATCGACAAACACTGGATATTCGTTGTCTCCAAGATAAATACCATTAGGATCTTGCAAAGCATTTGAAATGAAAGGGAAAGTTGCAGCCAATGTAGATGTTGGCATACCCCTCATAGAACTTTTGAAAGAATCTCTTTTTGAAATATTTGAAGAAATAAAACCATCAATTTGTCTTGAGAAAAGTTCAGAATATTTAAAGCCTTGTTGTTTAAGCATTGCTCTAACATCTTTTTTTGCAGCATCTTCAGCAACAATAAATGTGTTGACATTAAAAAGTTGTTGGTTGTTGTTTTTCAAACTAACAAGCAGTTCTCTCAAAGTATCAAGGTGAGTTTGAAGTTCGATCTGAGAAGAACTTCTTCCAACCTTATAAAGTTTTGTCTCCATTTCCATAATTGCACGGTCAATTTGTTTTTCAGAATCAAGTTTTGGAACAGGAGAAAATTTCATAACAACTTTAGTTCTGTCCAAAAGGAAGAATTGTGCACCCCAAGCATTTCCAACTTGCAAAGGATAGTCAATCAAGTTATAACAACGATAACATTGGTCATCAATAAAATAACGAGCAATGTTAAACTTTATTTTGTCTGGAGTCGCCCAGTTGATATATTCAGTCATTGGAATAACTTCCAAATCTCTTTCATCAAAATTTTTACCTAAGTTTGCTTTCAAGAAAACGACCAAATCAGTCCCTTCCAATTTTCTTGCAGTAATAGGGTTCAAAGAAGATCCCATAGCACTGATCATACCAGAAGTTGTGTTTTCCAAGATTTCCATATCTTTGTCATAAACAATCACATAGAAGTGGTCCTTGAAAACTTTTGCCTGACGGTTCATAAACTCATACAAAGAAACTCTTTCTTCAAAAATAGGAGCACGAGCATCAATTTCTTCTTGAGAAATCTGACCATCATATTGCATGTCATACAAAACATCGTATTTGTGATTTTCATTGTATATGTATTTATCCAAAATCATTGGTTTGCTAATTTTGATAATAGAACAAGTTTGATCCCCGCTCAATCTACGAAGTGCATTTGCAAAGCTTTCAATAACATTATCTTGATAATATTCAGTGAGCAAGGTGAAAAACATTGGTTGAATTTCAATTACCTGTGCATAATATTGACCAAAACTTATAAATCTGTCTTGATAGATCCCTTCATAAGCAATCATTTCATTGATGTCAGACTTTTTCTTTTCTCCATCACCTTTAGAGAACTTTTTCTTTTGAACAGAATAACGAAGCAAGAAAACCAAAGTGTTGTAAAAACGAGTATCATCTGTAAACTTGAAAAACATAGAAACAGCAATGATACACCAAGCGATACCAATCCAAATATGAAGTTCAAAATTTGCCATAAACAAAATGATGGCTATAACAGCAAAAATTAAACCGAGCAAAATATCAAGCCCAGTCACACCTCTGACAAATTCTGATTTAACTTTTGTTTTTCTAGGAATAACTCTAACCATACTTTCCCTCTTGTTTTTGAATTTAAAAACAGGAAGCAAATTTTGTTTAAGGAAATCATCTATCAAGTATTCAAACAGACCCAATCTCAATCATTTTAAAGGTCAGTCAAATCTGCTTCTATTCTCGATATTATGATACTACAATTAGCCTCAAAAATACAAACAAAATAAATAAAAAAATAATATATATAAATATATTTTTCAAATTTAACAATTATTTTAAACTAAAAAATTTTATAACATTTATTAAGGAAAATGCTAAAAATATGAAAAAATCAATAAATGCCATATAAATAAACAAACATAAATCAACATTAAAAATTAGAAAAAAAATAATAAAAATGCAAAAAAATATAAAAAAATAATATTTTTCTGCATTTTTTAACAATTTTTAATTTGTTTTTATATTTTTTGATGATTTATCTTTTAATGGCAAAAAACAATTGATTTAATTTGTTGTGTTTTTTTGCTTTCGCCACAACATTTTTTGATATAGTTTCCCCTTTTGATATTATGCGTTCGTTATTATAGCCGAATATGTCTTCGCCAACAACTTTTCCAATATAAAAACTTGACGACAAAGTTATCTTTTCAGGTTTAGTCACCGGCTGAAAAGATTGAATTTGTACCAAATTTTGATTATCCGATCTAGGAAATTTTTGCAACTGCTGTTTTTGGCGACTCTTTTTAAATTCCACCATAACCACATCATCGCCAACATTTTTTATATGTTTTGCCAAAATTTCACATTTATCAGTAATAAATTTCTCCAACTTAAATTTATGATATTTTATATCTTCAATTTTTCCAAAATACACCCCTCGCTCATCAAAAATTGATTTACCAATCATAGATTTTGGTTTATTTGTGACGAATTCAAGTTTTGTCGAATCATCAATCAGCACAACCACATCTGACACAGCAGAAATATCTTCTTTCTTCAAAAACCATTCACCTTCTGTTTCTTCATCAGCAACATAATATCCCTTGATGTTGAGAGATTGAAAGTCTATTGCTATGTCCAAGATATACCCAACAATCACCCCTTCGTTTTTGCTTAAAACAATTTTAGAAATATTTTTCACAACAAACTCCTTATATTTATGTATGCCTCAAAACACAAAAATAGAAAGACAATCTCAAAAATCTGTTTTTTCAACAAAAATTTCACTTACCATCTGTCAAATTTTACTCTGTCAAAACTCTTTGACTTTTTCAATAATTCTATGCTAAAATAGCCTTATAGGAGAAAGACATGAAAAAGAAACAAACAATTACAAAAAATATGACCATAGGCGAAGCTCTTGCTATCAACGAAAATTTGGCTGAAATATTTTTAGGTTTTGGTATGCACTGTATATCATGTCCAGTAAGCCAAATGGAAACTATTGAAGAAGCAAGCATGGTCCATGGTGTAGATGTTGACTTTTTAATTAAAAAACTCAACGAAAACATAAAATAAATAAAAAAATCAAAAAAACTGCAAATTTTGCAGTTTTTTTTATTCATTATTAAAGTTTTATATGTTCAAACATTTTCTTATAAGATCTTTAAGTTTGTCAACATTGTTCTTTTTCTTAACGGAAAATAGTATTTGATTTTTGCCAATTTCAATCGGCTGTTTAAGCAGATCACTTTTGTTTAAGATAACAATTCTGTTGTCTGTTGCCCCTATATCATCCAAGATCTTGTTTGTTATATCAATGTTTTTCTTATAAAAATCATCAGCGACATCAACAACATGCAAAATCAAATCTGCATTTTTAACTTCTTCCAAAGTTGCAGAAAAACTTTCAACAAGTTCATGAGGCAATTTACTGATAAAACCAACAGTATCTGTCAACAAGCAAAACTTTCCATCATCGAGGAATAATCTTCTGCTTGTTGTATCAAGAGTGGCGAACAATTTGTCGTCTGCATAAATACTCTCTCTTGTCAAAAGATTGAAAATCGAACTCTTCCCTGCGTTTGTATATCCACCCAACACAACGCTTTTTATTCCATTTTTCTCTCTTAATATTCTGTTTTGTTTTCTGCTGTTTTTTATTTTTTCAATTTCGCCTTGAAGTGTAATAATTTCTTTTTCAAGTTTTCTTCTGTCAAGTTCGAGTTTTGTTTCTCCAGGACCGCGCATTCCCGCACCCTTGCCACCAAACCTTCCTTGACTACCTTGCAAAGAAGAAAGTCTTGTAAGCAAATATTTGTTTTGTGCAAGTTTAACTTCAATCTTTCCTTCACTTGATTTTGCATTCAAAGCAAAAATATCAATGATCAGCAAAATTCTGTCCAATACTTTTATTCCGAGTTCGTCAGAGATGTTTCTAAGTTGAGATCCTGTAAGTTGAAAATCAACCACCAAACAATCACAAGGATTATCTTTCAAGAAATTTTTTATTTCTTCAAGTTTTCCACTCCCCATGATTGTTCTTCTGTTGAAAGCATTAGTGCTTTGACTAAAAATCTTTACCACTTCCATATTCGCAGAAAAACACAGCCTGCTTATTTCAGCAAACTGATAATCTTTTTCTCTGTCATCTTCAATAGGACAAAAAATTATTGCTTTTTCTATTTCTTCTTCTTGTATTTGATGCATTTTCTTACTCATAATGTAAATATTATATCAAACATTTCACAAATTTCAAAATTTTAATCATAACAATAAAAAATAAAGGACAAACATATCCTTTATTTTCTTGTTCTATTCTGATTTTGCAAGAATAGATCCGTCTTCTGTGGAAATAATTATTGAATAATTTTCATTGTCAACATTCAAAACTGTAAAACACCAAAATGTTCCATCAAAATTATTTGCCTTTTTGTCAAGCACTCTCAAATAGCACTCTGCATTCAAAGAATTGTAAGTTTTCTTCAAATTTATTTTATCTTCCATTTCTTTGCTTGCAATATTGAGCGCCTGCTTATAATCAACAGCAAAATTTTTTGATAAACACTCCATATTCAATGTTTCACCTTCGTATGTCACAGAAATTTCCTCTTCACCAGTCAATTCTTTTTCCAAATCAACCATATATGCGCTGTTTAAAGAATTTATCTCAAGTTCCACTTGACTTGTTTGCCCATCTATTGTCACATCAACTTTGACAGCTTTTGCAGAAATTGGATTTGTAAAATTTAAAGTCAGCAAAGCAAAATCAACATTGTCTTCGCTTATGCCGTTCATCAAATATTCGTTTTCTCTTTCCCCAGATGATAAAGTGCAATAAAAATTGTCATTCTCTCCATAAAAATACACTTTAGTCAATTCTGACATGTTCTGTTTTACCAAACCTTCCGTTGTTGTCCCACATGCCAAACAAACAAAGCCAACACAAAACAACATCAGCATCAAAGCAACTTTCTTCATAATCACCTCACACATTTTTTATTATATATCAATAATATGTTTGTCAAAATCACAAAATGTGTTAAAATTATGTAGAAAAAGGGGTTATAATGATGAAAACATTAAAATTTTATTATAAGGACTGCATAAAAAATGGTTATTGCCTTGGAGCATACAATTTTATAAATATGGAAACATTAAAAGCTATTTGCGAAGGCTGTGAAAAAAGTCAGTCTCCTGCAATTTTGGCAGTAAGCGAAGGTGCTCTTTCTTATATGGGAGAAAATTTTGTAAAACCTTTGTTTGACAGCGCAAAGAAAACATATAAGCTCCCAATCTTTTTGCATTTGGATCACGGGAAAAGTTATGAAGTTTGCAAAAAAGCTGTTGATTTAGGATTTGACAGCGTTATGATTGATGGAAGCTCTCTCCCATTTGAAGAAAATGTAAAGTTGACAAAAAAAGTGGTAAATTACGCACACAAAAAAGGCGTTTTTGTTGAAGCAGAATTAGGCGTTTTGGCTGGAGTTGAAGACACAGTCAGTGCAGAGAAAAATATTTACACCGATCCAAAGAGTGCAAAAGAATTTGTTGAAAGAACAAACTGCGACACACTTGCTGTAGCAATCGGGACAAGCCATGGTGCTTACAAATTTAAAGGAGAACAAAAACTCCGTTTTGACATTTTGAAGCAAATAGAAAAAGAAATTCCAACCACTCCCCTTGTTTTGCATGGAGCATCAAGTGTTCCTCAACAATATGTTGAAACAATAAATCAATATGGTGGAGATATGAATGGAGCTGTTGGTATTCCTGAAAAATTTTTAGCAAAAGCTGCTTCAAAACATCACATATACAAAATCAATTGCGACACTGATATTAGACTTGCATATATGGCAACTCTCAGAAAACACCTTAAAGAAAATCCAAAAAATTTTGATATAAGAAAACCAAACACATTGGCAATAGAAGAAATCGCAAATATGATTGCTGATAAAAATAAAAAAGTATTCAAAAACAGTAAAAAAATATAATATGAAAAAAGAAACAACAAAAATTTCACACGACGGACATCGTGGCAGACTTTTAGATTTAGTTTACAATGTAGGACTTGAAAATGTAAGCGAAATTCAAGCAACTGAATTTTTCTTGACATATATTTTTCCTCGTGGTGATGTAAATCCACTTGCACATGTGCTTTTGAAACAGTTTGGCAATTTTGCCAATATTGTTGATGCAGACATATCCGAACTTCTGAAAATCAAAGGGATAAATGAAAAAAGTGCCAAAAAGATAAAACTTCTTGGAAATTTTGCAACTTACTATTCATTTGTAAGAATGCAAAAAAGGATAAGTCTGAAAAACAATCAAGAATTTTTACATTTCTTAGGCGGACTTTTAAGGTTTCAAACAACAGAAAATCTATATTTGTTTGCAATAGATCACAGTTTCAAGCTTTTGCAAAAACGAATTTATGATTTAAACAGTGTTAGGCAAGTCGGCATAAATCCTATGGATGTTTACAATTTTATTGCTTCAACCAAAGCATCCTATCTTGCTGTGGCACACAATCACCCTCATGGATCTGCACAGCCATCACAAGATGATCACGAAGCAGTAGAATATTTAGAAAGAATTTTAGAAAACATTGATTGTCAACTTTTAGACAGTTTTATTGTTGGCGAAGACGGCATTTATAGTGAAAGAAATGATGGTTTTATAGAGCATTTTGAAGAAGAAAATTTTGATTTTTTGACATCGTCATCAAAAAAATAGAGCATAGATAATTTTCTATACTCTATTTTTTTAACTTAAACATAGTTGTTGGCCTTGTCAACGCAACATCAATTTTAAACATTTCCCCTTCAATCAAATCCTTGTCAGCCAATTTTGATGAAATATAGTTGTAAGCCAACTCCGGAGTGTTGTTTTCTTTGCTTAAATGAGCCAAAACAATTTGCCTTGTACCTGTTGTCACAAGTTTTCCAATAAATTCTGCAGAAGCATCGTTTGACAAATGTCCGTTTTTTCCTGCAATACGCATTTTCAAAGCCAAAGGATATTTTTCACAATTTTTAAGCATATTCAAATCATGATTTGCTTCAATGTAAACAAGTTGACTTCCTTTAACGCTGTTTAAAATTCTGTCTTCGGTATGTCCCAAATCTGTCAAAATGCTTATTTTTTTGTCGTTTTCAGCAATAGAAAAACCAAAACATTTCACATCGTGAGGCACTTCAACTGGAGTGATTATCAAATCTTTAATACCAAAAGTGTCAGTAAAAATCTTCTTGTTTTTGTCATCGACCTTAGGCAATTTGTCATAAAGTCCAGCCCATACCTCATCATGCGCATAAATAGGAATGTTATATTTTCTGCTAAACACATCGACACCTTTGATATGGTCATTATGTTCGTGAGTGACAACAATTCCATCTATTTGGCTTCCGTCAACTCCAATCAAAGAAAGTCTGTTTTGAGTTTCTTTGCATGAAAGACCATCGTCAACCAAAATCTTTGTGTTGTCCGTTTCAATATATGTAAGGTTTCCATCACTACCTGATGATAAATTTATTACTCTCATTGCCCTATAATTTTACTACATTTTATTGTTTTTTGTCAATTTTTTGCGAAATCGCTTTATTTTTAAATCTTCAATAAAAAAATTGTGCAATAAAAATATCTAATCACTATTTTTATCACACAATTATATTTTTTATTTATTGTTCAGCACTTGGCAAAATCTTTTTCAAGAATTTTCCAGTCCAACTTTCTTCACATTCAGCTATCTCTTCTGGCGTGCCTGTTGCAACAATAGTTCCACCTTCATCGCCACCTTCTGGACCTATATCGATGATATAATCTGCACATTTGATTACATCAAGATTGTGTTCGATTACAACAACAGAATTTCCATTTCCAATCAATCTGTCCAAAATTGCAATAAGTTTCTTGACATCAAACATATGAAGACCAGTTGTTGGTTCGTCCAAAATATACATTGTTCTGCCAGTATCTTTTCTTGAAAGTTCTGTCGCAAGTTTAACCCTTTGAGCTTCACCACCAGACAAAGTTGTGGCAGGTTGACCAAGTTTGATGTAAGAAAGGCCAACATCATATAATGCTTGAATTTTGTTTTTGATAGTAGGTATGTTTTCAAAAAACTTCAAAGCTTCTTCAACTGTCATATCCAAAACATCGCTGATTGTCTTTCCCTTATACTTAACCTCCAAAGTTTCACGATTATATCGTTTTCCATGGCAGACTTCACAAGGCACAGTGATATCAGGCAAGAAATACATTTCAATTTCTTTTACCCCAGCACCTTCACACGCCTCACAACGACCGCCTTTGATGTTGAAACTAAATCTTCCAGAATTAAACCCACGCATTTTTGCATCTGGAGTGGCTGCAAACAAATCTCTGATTGCAGTAAACACCCCAGTATAAGTTGCAGGGTTGCTTCTTGGAGTTCTTCCAATTGGTGCCTGGTCAATGTTTATAACTTTATCCAACACATCGGCGTTTTTGATTTCTTTAAACTTTCCAAGTTCAAGTTTGCTGTTGTTAAGAAGATTTGAAAGGTAAGGATACAAAATTCCGTTGATAAGACTTGACTTACCGCTTCCAGAAACACCAGTGACAACAGTCAAAATTCCGGTAGGTATTTTCACATCAATATTTTTAAGATTGTTTTCTCTTGCCCCCACAATTGTCAAAAAGTCTTTTGGTTTTCTTCTTGTAGCAGGCACTTCAATTTTTTCACCTCCACGCAAAAATCTTGCTGTGACAGAATTTTTGTTTTCCATAACCTGTTCAACAGTTCCACAAGCAACGATTTCACCACCATGAACACCAGCATAAGGTCCAACATCGACCAAATAGTCTGCCGCTCTGATTGTGTCTTCATCGTGTTCAACAACAATAAGAGTATTCCCTAAATCTTTCAATTTTTTGAGAGTGTTAAGAAGTTTTTCATTATCTCTTTGATGCAAACCAATAGAAGGTTCGTCGAGAATGTACAAAACTCCAACAAGCCCACTTCCTATTTGAGTGGCGAGTCTAATTCTTTGTGCTTCACCACCAGACAAACTTTCAGCAGAACGATTTAATGTCAAATATGCCAAGCCAACATCTTGCAAAAAGTTAAGACGAGATAAAATCTCTTTCAAAATAGGTTCTGCTATTTGTGCTTTTGCTTTGCTTAAGTTTAAATTTTCAAACATCGGTATCAAATTTCTGACACTTTGACTGCAATAGTCATCAATGTCTTTTTTGTTTATCTTTACAGAAAGAGCAGACTCATTCAAGCGCTTTCCATGGCAAACAGTACATGTTTGCTCTCTCATAAATCTACCAATTTCAAACTTTACATACTCGCTTGTAGTTTCTTTATATCTTCTTCTTAAGTTGTTGATAATTCCCTCAAAAGCAACAGAAATAAATCTCTGTCCTTTTTCATTGTCAACTTCGACATCAATTTTCTCATTTCCAGAACCATAGAGCAAAATTTTAATTTGGTCTTTTGGAAGTTCACAAACCGGTTTGTTTAAATCAATGTTATATGCTTTTGACAATGCTTCAAAATAAGCCTTTGCCATAGAGCCTTCTTCAACTCTCCAACCAGTCAAATTGAAAGCACCTTGATTGATTGATAAATTGGAATTTTTCAAAACAATTCCCTCATCAATATCAAGTGTATATCCAATTCCAGTGCAGTTTGGACAAGCACCATAAGGAGCATTGAAAGAAAAAAGTCTAGGAGTTATCTCTTCCAAGGTCCAACCACATTCTGGACAAGCATAATTTGTTGAATAGAGTTCTCTGTTTTCATCGGTGGAAACAATGACAAGTCCATCTGCCAATTTCAAAGCAGTTTCCAAACTTCCTGCAAGTCTGGCATCTTTTCCGTCTTTCAAAGTTATTCTGTCAATGACAACATTGATGTTGTGCTTAATATTTTTGTCAAGTTCTATATGTTCATCAAGAGTGTAAACATTTCCATCAACTTCAACACGAACATAACCACTTCTTTTTAATGAGTCCAAAAGTTTTTCATGTCTTCCTTTCTGCCCACGAATCACTGGTGCGAGAATAGTTATCTTTGCACCTTCTCCAAGCTCTTTTATGCTGTCAACAATCTGATCAATCGTTTGCTGTTTAACTTCTCTGTTGCAATTTGGGCAATATGGAGTGCCCACTCTAGCAAAGAGCAAACGCAAATAGTCATAAATTTCTGTAACAGTCCCCACTGTAGAACGAGGGTTTCTGTTTGTCGTCTTTTGATCAATTGCAATGGCAGGAGAAAGACCTTCAATCACTTCAACATCAGGCTTTTGTGCTGCACCCAAAAACTGTCTAGCATAAGAAGACAAACTTTCAATATATCTTCTCTGTCCCTCTGCAAAAATAGTTCCAAACGCAAGGGAAGACTTACCAGAACCACTGACACCTGTAAAGACAATAAATTTGTCTCTTGGAAGCTCTAGACTAACATTTTTTAAGTTGTTTTCCTTTGCACCTTTAATGATAATAGAATTCTTCATTTTTTCTCCAATTAAATACTAAATATTATTATACCACAAATTTCATCTCTTAACAACTATAAAAAAACAACACAAACATAATAATTTGTGTTGTCAATGTTAAAAAATTATAAACCTATACAAATTTCATCAATGTCTTTAGCACGGATCTTCCTGTCTTTTATAACAACATCTTGATTTCTAACTTTTTCAGGAACTTCAGCATTGTCTGCAAGTTTGTATAATGTTGTTTTTCCCTTCAAATAGTTCAAGTCATTCAAATAGTCGTTTATAGTAAACGCAGGTTCAACTCTAAATGCAACAGCATCTTTCAAATATTCAACAGGAATTTGATTTAAAACTTGTTCAATTGTAGGCTTAAATGGAACTTTATATCCAACTGCGTGGAAATACATATTCACAGATGCCAATTTTACAAGTCTTTCTGCCTTGCAAACCGCTTTTGCATTTTGAGCATAATCTGGTCTTTTCAAATCAACAGGTTCTATATAACACAATTGACTTATAGGAAGAGCACCAACTTTCAATTTTACAACTGGTTTAATTTTTTTAGCAAGTATCAAAGTTCTTATATCAGCAAAACTCAATCTCATTTTTTACACCTCGCTAAATATCTTAGCAGAGTAGTCATCAAAAGTCAATACCCCTTTACTCAATTTTGTCCTTTCTGTTGAGTCTTTTCTTTAATTCATTTATCTTGTTTCTCAATTCAATTGCTCTTTCAAAATCAAGTTGAGAAGAAGCAATTTTCATCATAGAAGTCAAACGGTCAATTTCCTTTGGAATGTCTTTCTTTGCAATAGAATGTTCACTAACTTTCTTGCTGATATCCAAAGTATTTTTGATTTCTTTAATGATTGTTTTAGGGACAATTCCGTGCGCTTTGTTGTATGCTTCTTGCAAACTTCTACGCCTTTCAGTTTCATCAATAGCATTTTTCATTGATTTTGTCACTGTGTCAGCAAACATAATAACCCTGCCATTTGCATTTCTTGCCGCTCTTCCAATCGTTTGAATGAGCGCACCCTCACTTCTCAAAAAGCCTTCCTTATCTGCATCCAAAATGCACACCAATTCAACTTCTGGCATATCAAGTCCTTCTCTCAAAAGATTGATACCAACCAAGATGTCAAACTCTCCCTGTCTGAGTCCATTGATAATTTCCACTCTTTCCATAGTGTCAATTTCAGAGTGTAAATATTTGACTTTAAACTCTCTGTCAGCAAGGTATGTTGTCAAACTTTCCGCCATTTTCTTCGTCAAAGTGGTGACCAAAACTCTTGCTCCTCTAGCAATTGTTTTTCTGCATTCTTCCATCAAAACTTCAATTTGATTTTCAATAGGTCTAAGTTCAATTTTAGGATCCAAAAGTCCAGTAGGTCTGATAACTTGTTCAACAACCTGTCCAGCCTTTTCAAGTTCGTATGGTCCTGGAGTTGCAGAAACATAGATAGTCTGTTTCAATCTTTTCTCAAACTCATCAAATTTCAATGGTCTGTTGTCTCTTGCCGCTTCCAAACGGAAACCATATTCAACCAAAGAGTTCTTCCTTGCCCTGTCGCCATTATACATTGCCCTAATTTGTGGCAAAGTCATATGACTTTCGTCAATAATTGTCAAAAAGTCTTTTGGGAAATAATCAATAAGTGTAAAAGGTGGTTCTCCTGGTTTTCTACCATCAAAATATCTTGAATAGTTTTCTATTCCACTGCAATAGCCCACTTCTTTCATCATTTCAATGTCGTAAGCCACACGCTGACCAATTCTTTCCGCTTCAATAGGTTTGTGCTCGTCCTCAAATTTTTTGATTGCTTTTTCTCTGTCTTTTTCTATTTCTGCAATCGCGTTTTTCAATGTGTTGCTTCCAACAGCATAGTGCGTTGCAGGATAAATTGCAACATAACTCACTTCGTTGAGCAAATTTCCACTCACAGGATCAAATTCAAAAATCTTTTCTATCTCATCGCCAAAAAATCTAACCCTAATCGCCATTTCGCTTTGGTTGGCAGGAAAAATATCAACAACATCACCTTTAACTCTAAATGTTGTTCTTTTGAAATCAATATCATTTCTTGTGTATTGAATAGATATCAAATGATTTATAAGATCATCTCTGTCATACTCCTCGCCTTCACGCAAAGAAATATGCAAATTGTGATATTCTTCAGGACTCCCCAAACCATAAATGCAAGAAACAGAAGCAACAACAATCACATCTCTTCTTTCCAAAAGAGAAGAAGTTGTCGAAGAACGAAGTTTATCAATATCTTCATTTACACTCATATCCTTCTCAATGTAAGTATCAGTTGAAACTATGTATGCTTCTGGCTGATAATAATCATAATATGAAACAAAATATTCCACACGATTGTTTGGAAAAAATTCACGAAACTCGTTGCATAATTGAGCAGCCAAAGTTTTGTTGTGAGCAATAACCAATGTAGGTTTTTGCACTCTTTGAATGATATTTGCCATAGTAAAAGTTTTACCAGAGCCGGTAACACCCAACAATACTTGATCTTTCAAACCATCTTCAATACCTTCGACAAGTTTGTCTATTGCCTCTGGCTGATCGCCTGCAGGTTTATATTTAGATTTAAGTTCAAATTTTTCTTCCATAGTTGTATTTTAACACATTTCAACAAAAATTTATACAAATTACACCAAATAACATTTCAAAGATAAATTTTTAAAATTCCATTATTTGAAAATTGCTTTCAAAATAATTCCAAACACAAAACTCACCGTAGCCAAAAACATACTTCTAAGGATAAGCAGTCCAAAAGTCCTTCTGTTCTTCTTTGTGTCAGCATTAAATGTTTGACCGCATTTTTTTAAATTTACACAATAGAAATATCCTTTTTTGCTGTCGGAAACTACAAAATCAATGTAATTTTCGTTTGATAATTGCACCATTATTTCATCTATCTCTTCTATAGACAACACATATTTTTTTGACAACGCTTGCGTGATTTCTTGCGGCGAAATAAGATATGTCCTCTTTTGTTGACATTTTAAACATAAATAAGACATAACCATTTTTTCTTTTCTTGTCATAATCGCCTTTTTCTTTAATTTGCCCAAAAACATTTCAATTTATGCGAGAACCAAATTGGTATAATAACTGATAAAAAAGAAAAAAATATAATTATGTTAGACACAAAATCAAAATTGGTTTTAAAAATTTTAGCCAATGAATGCAACGATGGAAACTATAAAATAGTGGAGCTATCCGATATTATAATGGCACTTCCAAGGCATTTCAGAATGGATAGCGAAGCTGTGAAGCATATAATAACTCATCTAGAGCGTCAAGAATATATTTCAATAAAATATGACGATGATGATGTATATTGCTTGGCAGTTATGCCTTATGAGTTTGAAGCTTTAGAAAACGACAAGCCAAAATATATAAAAAGAGAGAAATCTAAAGAAAAAAGCATAAATATCACCACCATTCTTCTATCTTTTTTGTCAGCATTTGTCGGCACTACGCTTGGCATAATTGTCTGTTATTTTTTGCTTAAAATATTTTAATAGACACAAAAAAAGTTCAGCTTTCGCCGAACTTTTTTGTTTTTTATTCTGTCTTCTTAAGGAAAACCTGTGCAAGCTGTTCCATATCGCAATAATATCTAACAAGTTTATTTTCTTTCATACTATAAACACCGTCTTCTCCGACAATGTAAGAATCTATAAAATTGATCCCACAATTATAGCACAAATTTTCAATAACCTTGCACCCTTCTTTGTCTTCTTGAGAAGGTGTTGATTTTCCATAAGGATGGCAATGAGCAATAACCAAAGATGCTGGTTTTGCAGTAGCTAAAAATTTTGTAAATTCCAAAACAGGTAAACCAACTCTGTTTGAGCTGTTTAAGTTTATTCTGCGTTTGTGAGTGATGATGTTTCCCGCACTGATAGCAAGAATAATCATATTCTCTGATGTTCTAAAACGGAGATTGTCTTCCACAACATCAAGGATATCACCAATGCATTTTACGGCATATTTTCTGCCCATCTTTGCAGAAGTGTAGTAATAGAACATTTCTCCAAACATACAAATTTTTTTCGCTGCACGCTCATTGATGCCTTCAATTCTCATCAAGTCGTTTACATCAGCATCAACAATTTGAGTGAAAGTTTCGTATTCTTGCAAAAGACGATGGGCAAGAGGGTTGACATCTCCACGAGGGAAAATGTAAGTCAAGAAAAGTTCTACAACTTGCACTTCACTCATATTGTCAACCCCAGCATTCAAAGCCAGTTCCAGCAGTCTTTGTCTGTGCCCCTCATGCATTTTGCCATCATTATCTTTTTTCATAATACCTCTTTAGTTGTTATATGGATTTCCCCCTGTACACAATGCACTTACACTTGAGTTCAATCCTTCTCCACTCATCCATGAAATTCTATAGCCATCACGGAAGTCTCTCCAACCCCAGAATCCCCATGACCATATTCCATGTCTTTGTTCAAATGTTTGAGAAATTACATAAACTTTTGTTGGTCTTACAACATATCCAGTTTTCCCTGATGTATTTAAAATCGTATAGTAATTACCACCTAAAATATTAGCATCGGTTTTATCTTGCAATATAGTTTTTTGTTCATTTATGTTTTTATTTTCTTCACTAGGGAAATTATTACCAATGTTTGGATTTATCATAAAATTCTGTTCTGCCATCACACCATAGGCATAAGTTCTTTCATAGTGATTTTCGTCGCCATCCGAGCTTCTTGCTTGCTTAAACACCTTCCATTTTGAGACATTGTTTTCGCCTATCATAATAGTAGAAACTCTAGAATTCGTTTTCCCAGATAAAGGATTAGATGTAGAAGCATAACCACTGCTTGCCGAGAAGCAATAATAATAATTTGTTGTTTGGTTTGTTCCATAAATGTAATCAGTAATTTCAATATTGGCTCTACCAAAGCCTCCAACACCTCCATTACCTCCCATAGAATTATCTGATCTTGTGTTTTGAGTTATTGCTTTATCATTTAAATCTTCTCCACTGGCAGTTAATTGTCCATCAATTCCAGGATCACCGTTGTCGCCTCCATCTCCACCGCCTATTGCTTTGAGATCTTCAGAGTCAAATCGTCCGTTAGCTCCATTACCACCATTGCCACCGACACCTTTTATACCAAGTTTGTAATATCCGTTAAATGTAAGATATTCAATCTCAACATTTCCACCATTACCACCATCTTCTCCGACTTTACCTTGTTCTCCGATGTCAGTTCCATTTGTACCATCATCTCCATTTCCACCATTACCAGAAATTAAGATGTTTGATGAATTGTATTTTGATCCATTTTCTTCACTATTATCGACAACAGTATTATTTATTTTAATATTGTCAACAAGTGTGACCAAAACATCATCAGACTTGTCTGCGTCTAACACATTTACAGAAACATTGCTGTTTATAATCAATTTGACAGCCGAACTATTAGATTCTATAGTCGTGTAAACATTTCCACTATTTGCATCATTAATATTTCTAATATTTCCATAAACATTTACATTAACAATACTTGCAGTGTTCTTTCTTACAAACAATGACAAGTTTGAACTAGATTCGTTTGACAATCCAGAGACAATGCCAATTACATTCAAGTCTTTTATAGTATTACTATTCTTTCTAAACAAAGACAAAGAATAGAAATCTGTATTATCATTGTCTGTATATTTTTGAGTGCTACTAATGAAAGTCATATTGTATCCATTACCCAAAATCATTTTGTTGTTCTCATCAAAAGTAAGTTCTTTAAGATTTATATCATCTCCTAAAATAATGTATTCAAAAGTTTGTTGATCAGTTTCGCTGTCAATTGCAATTCCAACATTATTTGAAACCACAATATTGTACCTATACAAGAAGTTTTGCATTTCATAACTTGTTGCATTGATTGTTGCATCCGAAGAATTTATCCATGTACCACTATTTTCTGCACGATATTGGAAACTTCCCTGACTCATGTTTTTATCACTGTTTTGAACAAAAGTATCCTGTTGCCCAGCATAGAGTTTTATTGTTTTATTGTTTTCCAATGTTGTTATATTGTTATACTCATACTTAAAATTGATTGATTCCAATTTACCATTTGCAGAAGGATTTCTAGCGAACAGCAAAGTATTTTTATCAAAATATGAAACCACTAAATCTGCCTTAATTTCTTTAAAGTTGAAGTTTCCTTCTTCATCAGGAGTCCAAGCACCTTCTGGTCTGAATGAAGAGAATACTCCCAAATCTAATGTTTTTTCTTCTTTGCTATCATAATCCCATTCTCTAACAGTTGCCTCTTCATCTCCTTCTACAATTTTTATTTCTTTCAATCTGTATTCATACATAACAGGATTTCTTTCAAACATTTTATCAATGTTGGTTACAAACATTCTAGAATTTTCCCATTTGTTAACATTTAGTCCTTTTTTGTTGTCTACCTTATATCCAACACTTATAGTACCACAATCATAGATTTTGTATTCATAAGTGTAATATGTAGAACCATCTTCAAATTGACCTGATGTCATAACATACGAACAAGTACCTTCTGCACAAAGAGGGCATTTCTCTTCACCTGATGAAATTGAATATGAATATCCATTATATGTTATAGAACCAATAAGCTTGCCACCATTTATTGAATATTCAATAATATCACCTATAACACCATCAGCTAAAGCATTTGTTGTTGTATATGATCTAATGTTAATCTGATCAATATTTGAAATAATATTTTCACTTAAATCATAACTTTCATTCTCTTTAAGATATCCTTGGATTCTTCCTTTTATTACACCATCATTTGACATAGTCATTTCATAACCTAAATCTGTACCAATATTAACTAAGCTTCCACTTGTAATGTGATATGAATATGTTACATTCATAGTATAGAATGACAAGCCAAAAACAGTAATTGTACTTGCGACTATTCCTTGTGAAGGATTAGCTTCAGCATTAAAATTATCTCCAATATAGTTACCTGATGTAGTAAAGTTTCCATTATCAACTGGAGTCGCTGTATATGAAAATCTAAAGTTCCCATCTGTGACACTGCTTCCAATGTTTTGAGATGGAGGAGTTGTCATTATCTTTTCTAAATCATAATAAATTGTTGAACTCATTACATTAGAATTGATAAATTCTAGCAATTCTTGTTTATAATCTGCAAGTTTATCAGAATTTGAATCAATAACAACTTCAGTTCCATCCGTAGTATCTGCTTTTTCAATGTAAAGATAATATTGTCCATTTTCATAATTGACACTAAATTTAAACCCATCTACAGCGTCATCACCAATATTAAATACAGAATTTACATATTGTACATTAAATACATTTTCTTTTCCAAAAGCGAATCTTAAATTGTAGTTGTCTAAAACTTGTTGCAAAGGTATTTTTATACCAGTAACATAATTTGTATCTTCTTTTGTTGTTATAATATCTTCATTTATATCACTTAATTCAAGTGTGCCGTAATTATATCCTCTGAACACTTCTGTCTCTGTTCTATTTATATCTCCAATTGAAAATTCTGCATCAGAGCTTGAAGTTGTAACGCTACCATTTTCATAACCAGTTTCTCTAATAGTAACATTGACTGAAATTGTCAATTTTTTACCATTCAATGCTTTGCTTTCTTCTTCATTACCTTTAAATACAACCCATGCGCATTCATCTCTATATTCCAATTTCAAATCTGTGAAATTAGTATTTCCATCTATATCAATATCTAAGTTGTATTTTCCTTCTTTATCAGAATTTATATTGTTTATATCATTTTCTGTAAGCTTACTAATATTTGCATCATCTTCAAGTTTTATGCTTATATAACCGTTGCTATATTCAACATTATTCTTTCCTAAAGCAATACTTTGTTGTGATGTTCTGCAATTTATTTCATAAACGATAGTTCCAGTAACAGCTTCATCAAAATATACACCGAATGTAACTTTTACAAAATCTCCGGCTTTCCCCTGATCATCTTGATCAACTCTCTCATAATTTACAGTTGTAAATTGAGGATTCTTATATATTCCACCATTAACGATAACATTTTTAATATAAAAACTTTCTTTATTTAGATAGTTATAATCAATATAATCAACGCCATTTTTTTTCATATCTAAGTAAATAGAGAATTCTGTGCCATATGGAGCATATGCAGTTTTAATATTTGAAGAATTATATACTACAGCTGCAAATTCACCATTTATTGTGAAATATTTCAAATTGTTTTGACTTTCTTTTGAGCTCTCGATATTTTCAATGTTTGTATCTACATTGTCTCTTATAGTTTCATTATATAAATCACTTGAAGTATCTATATTTATATAACCATTCTTTTGGTCAAAACCAATAATACTATTCAACAATTCATTTTCTCCATTGTCATACTCAGAACTTGACATAATAATATTGTTGGTCAACAAATCATCATATTTTATAAAGTCAATTGATTTATAATATGTCGTTTGTGCTGACATTTCAAAGATAGAGTTTTCAATTCCAAGTGTTCCATAATCGTTAGACACTACGCTTGAAGTACTGTCTTCTCCAACTACATAATCGCCGTAATAATAAACATAATCACTTCCTGTTGCATTATACATATTACGCGCACTATAAGCTATTTCATTTATATAATCATTTTGAGCCCCGCCAAAGTACCCTCTTGTAATTTCATCTTGCATATAAACACGGAAAGCATACCCATAAGAATCTTTTGCATTGACATAAATTGCAGCATTTCCACTTTCAGCTCTTACAACAGAATATTTTGCTTTATAATCATTATCTACACCATCCAACATGTATTTTCTATCAAAAGTCAGTTTCTTTGTCAAAACAATTTGTCCTAAATTACCATCATTTTTGATATTATTTACACTTGTATTACTGTCTGAAATTTCACTATTAGCACCAAACACATATCCAACACCAAAAGCAAATACATTTCTGATTTGTCCTGGATTATAAGTTAAAGTAATTTTATAAGACAAATCAACCGGATTAGAAGTATATTCATCAATATCTTCATCTCCAGAATATCGTTCAACATTAATATTATATTTTGTTTCATTGTTATTTGGAGCACTAATTGCTTGAACAGCACCATCATTTATACAGTTTCTTACAGTTGTGCTGCTACCATATCCAATAATACCACCTGCAAAAGACATATTGTTTGATGTATTTCCCGCGCCAACAAAACCTGTATTATAACTGTCGCTCAAACTTGATGTGTCAGCAAAACCTACAACACCTCCTGCTACAACAGCAACATTGGCTGATTGAGTAAATCCACTCAATACTGCATTTGTATTGTAAGAATCAGATACTTTTGTTCCTTTATCAGCAAATCCTACAATTCCTCCTGCAATACCGTTCAACTCTGTATCCTCAACATCGGTTGTAGATTGCAAATATTTATATGTAGATAACTCAATTACTCCTGCTAAACCTGTTTCATTGTAATACTTTACATTTTTATCTGAATTAACGGTTTGTACAATAGTTCCGTTGTTAGAAGATTCACTTACCGTTCCGTTTCCAGTAAGATATCCAACAACTCCACCAATAATAGTTGAACTATTTGAAGAATTTATTACAACTACCGAATTTACATTTTTAGCAGTTCCTTCCAAAACACCAACAACTCCACCGATAATTTGTGTATTTACATTGTTGTTTTTTATTTCTCCATTTACCGTTATATTTTCAAGACTTCCAACAACAACTTTTGCCAAGCCTCCAATTACATTATCTTTAATTGAAGAAAGTTTAAGTCCGCTAATTCTCAAATTCTTGATTGTTCCAACAAATTTTCCAAACAAACCAGAATTTCCTGATATAGACAAATCAATTGTGTTGTTTTGTCCATCAATAACCAATCCCTTTGTTGAGTCTCCTAGGTCAGCTCCAAGATTGTTTATTGAAACAGCAAAGTCATATCTCAAAACAAATTTATAATCGAGATTATATTTTTCATTTGGATTATTCAATGAATCACTAGCATTTGATTTCACAGTTTCATACATTTGATCAAATTTGCCTTGATTCAAAACTCCCAAATACCAGTCCTCATTTCCATCACCATATGTGCTTCCATTTTCAACAACATCTTTATAAGAAATTGGTTGATAGTTCTCAACAGTCACAGCTTCTTTTGTTTCACCATCTTCAACCAAAGTTGTTTCTTGTCCAATTACATATGTTGTCACATTCTTTAAATAACCAAATCCATGTGAAGCATATCCGTAATTTACATAACGATTGAAGTACCAAGTATGTTCTGTTGTGATTTTTCCATCAAGTAAAAGAGAATCAACTGCACAGCCATTGTTGTATACATTTTCTTTTTCATCTTTAATTCCATAATAAGGAACAGACAAATTGGACATAGATACAGTAATAGTGCCATTGTTGTAAGCAGAATCAAGAGATTCGTTGCTTCCGCTAATAACATTACCTACTATGTTTACTCCTGCAGAATCAGTTTCTGCATCAAATTTGTTGATGAAATATGCTTTTGCATTTACTTCCTCACCCAATGCATTGTTTTTCTTAATTTGTGTAATAGAATAACAATCCAAGATGTCTGCAGATCTAATTCCATCATTATTATAACTGTCTGCGAAAGTATACATATTTATATCAATGTAAGTTTCCAAACGACCAGAAGAGTATGTTGACTTAATAGTAGTATTTCCCTGTGTCATGTTTGCAATGCCAGCCATTCTACCATTTTCAGAAGCTCTATAAATCATGTCAGCATCAACATAACATTCATTGATGATACCTCTTTCCATAAGCCCTACAAGTCCACCAAGATGGAGTTGTGAGTTTGCACCACCAACTGAGAGTTCGCCTTTTACTCCTACACCATAAATGAACGAACTTCCTTTCATTGTTCCTACAAGTCCACCATAAGCAGGAATTGAAGCATTTCCTCCATCTTCACTGTTTATGTCAAAAGATGAAATTTCAAGATTCATCAACAAACCAGAAACAACATTGAAATTGAGTTCTGAAACTTTCTTATCGAATCCTTCACCCAAATTATTGATCAAAGCACCATAACTTGTTTCAGAATTTTCATCTTCTGTAGAACTGTCTGTTCTTGTTAAAATATGTCCATTTCCAATAATAGCATAATTTTTCAAATCTTCTGCCATTGGTCTAGATGTAGAGATATCTTCTGTTATTGCAACCCAAGTGATATTGTGATAACTTCCGTTTATTACAACTTCGTAATCTTCAGGTTGATCTGTATCACTTTGTTTTACAAATATTTCGCTGTCTCCACCATTGCTTTGACCCCATGCATATGGTTTCAATTTGTGTCCAGATTCAACATTGTCTAAGTTAATTCCAATATTTTCAAATGCTTTTAAAATATTCTCTTCAGAACTTAATTTGGTTGAATCTACACCTTCTGTCTTGTCATAAATGTTTGTATAGCCACTATAAGTTACGGCATCACCATACATAATGTCTTCATTTCCAGACTCTTCTTGATATGCCATACATACTGATGAATTGTATTTGTTTCCTTCATATTCAACAATGCTACTATTTCTTCCAACAATAGCATTTGTATTTGAATAATCTTCTCCTCCATCAATAGAATATTCATCCATAGAAATTCTTTCATTAAATGAAGTCATAAGAGAATAACAATTTTTAATAGATATATAAGATCCTATACCTACAATGCCACCAAAATTGTAAGTATTTATACGAGAATTATAAACAGTACTGTTTGATTCACTTGTAGAATCAAACAAATAGTTTACAAAAACATCTCCATAAGTATAACAATCTTCAATTGTGTAAACTCTTTCTGCTGATGAAGAAAGTTGTCCAATTGCAAATTCACCAACAACACCCCCGGCAGTAATATTTGTTGGTAAATAATATTTATCATTGTTTTCTTGTCCGTAAATCTTTACAGCACCACCATATACAATGTTTGAAATTTGTATAGCTCTGTTGCTATCTACAAAGTCTGTTCTTGCAATGTATCCAACGGCTCCACCAAATACCAAATTTCCAATTGAAGCCAAAACATTTCCATTGTAGTATACATGATATTGTCCTTGGGTGCTGTTTATTGTAGAAGAAGCAGCATTTCCACTGATACCTGTATCAGAAGAAACATTTGTCATTTCTCCAATAAGACCACCAACATAAGCTGTTGTTTTGCCACTTGAAGAAGTTGACGCACCACTTGTCAAATCTTCTCTTACAGAAATGTTGAAGTTGTTGTTGACAATAGAATTCATATTTACAGAACCCTGCAACAAACCAATAAAACCACCAATATAAATTGCAGGTTTGCTTTGTGAGCCAATTTCAGCATCACTATTTTCTGCAATCTCAACATCAATGCTTCCTGACAAATTGCAACTACCAGAAATATTGATAGCGGTTCCTACAACAGAACCAAAGAAGCCACCAATTGAATCTTCATTGCCTTTTGTCACAAATGGAGTCAATCCTCCATCTTCAACAGGATAATTATACAAGTTTTGATCAAATAAGGTCTCACCTGTTTCTTCATCTACAACATAATCATTTGCAGAGTCATTTTCATCTTGTTTTTTACCAACATTGAAATTGACTGAAAGGCTTTGAATTGTAGTAGTTGAATTTATTGTTCCAGCAATTGCCCCAATATTTGCTCTATTGGTTGAAATATTCTCTTCAACTTGATAAATACCTCCGAGAAGAATAATATTTCCGCTTCCAACATTTGAAATATCAAGGTAAGAATTACTTATTGATCCAAATGCCAAACCTGCAAATAAATTATTTACATCTGTTTTTTGATTGATGCTCAAATCAGAATTTTCATCTGAACCATCAGCCTCATCAATAAATGTTACAGTGTCAACAGAAACAATTTCTCCAGCATATCCACCAATATACACATCAGTGCTTTCTGTATTTTCAGATTTAATTTCAAAATTAGCATTTACATAACCTATGCTTGCTAGTCCAAGAGAAATGTCTGCCCTTCCAGAGCCTTTTGTTATTTTTCCTGCATAGACTCCAGCATACAAAGTTAATTTTGAATAATTTACCTCATCAACATTGAAGTTTATATTAGTTTTTAATGGATTATCTTTTGTAGATTTCTCATTGTAAATTTTGATTTTTTGAATGTTTATCTGAGTAAACGCTGAAGTTTGTTCAATATATCCAGCAAGCAATCCCATATGAACATCAACTTCTTTGTTGTCTGTGTTAATTCTGTGATTGAAATTGATTGAAGCATTGTCTCTTACGGTAAAATTGATATTTATAAATGATGTTTCATGTGCAATTCTAGTGATCAAACCTGCATTGTAAATCATTTCATCATTTATATTGTCAGCTTCTGTTTCAATATAAACATTTTGATTTAAAACAATGTTTACATCTCTCAAAACAGCATTTCCTGTGTTATCTTGAATCAAAGAATATTCAATATCTCCTTCATTTTCTCCGCACATATAAATGTTGATACCCTCAACACTTGCGCCATCAGTCAAGCCAGCAAACAATGACTGATCAACAATGATACCGACTTTGTCTGCATTGTTTACGCCATCACCTTGATCGCCACCAATAATGATATTTGTGTTTGCCCCATAAATTGGTTGTGTGACAAATCCTTCTGTTTCACTGTTTGCATAATCATAGTATGATATCAATTCTCCATGGAAGTTTTTGATAGGTTCAAAATCTACTGCACTTCCAGCTCCATCACCATATTTGTCATGATCCTGCTTGCTTACACTTCTCAAGTCAATATCCTGATAAATATTTGAATCTTCATCAACCTTTCCTCTCAATACTACGGTAATGTTTCCGTTGTCCATAGCTTCAAGAACATCTTTTGTATTATAAACATCCCAGAAAATAATATTGAGTGTAGGCAAAAGTTGAATATGTGGGAAGAGTTCATTTTCTGTATGTTCCCAATAATAATCATCCCAACCATTTGCAAGGAAGTAGCTATACATTTTTGCATATGCTGCAGTGATTGATTGCATATTACTGCTTCCTATAGATTCAACATTTACAAGCACATCATAAAATCTAGAATCGTCTCCATTTTCCCAAGAGAGATTAAATCCATAAGGTTTTAAGTTCAAAGAAACTTGACTAGAACCAACTACTACACTTGAATAACCACCAACAGTGTTAGATTGGTGAGTGCCTGTATATTTATAACCTTTTGAAATATCCAAATAATTATTGTCAGAGTCAATAATATAGAAACTTGTACTCAATGTTTGGTTTTCTGTATTATCTCTTGAGTTTACAATCTTTCCAACAATCATAAAGTGTCTATCACTTACATAGCCACCAACAGCATCTGTGCTTGCCGTTCTGTCCCCAACAAGTTTAGATCCATTGTAAGAATAGTAATTTACGGCAATAACATTTTTCAAAGCAACTACAGAAACTTGTCCTTCAGCATTTCTTTCCAATGCGCCAATAATACCAGAACTATATCCGTTTCCTGTTGTGCTGTCAATATACACATCTCCAGAAGCATAGACATCATTCAAAAGCACATTAACTTTTGGTGTAGATGTCAAGAATGCCAAATCATATTGATTGTCAGTATAACCAGCAAGACCAACAATTCCACCAACAGCCAAAGTTGAAGCAGAGTGAGAGATAACATTGAGTTTGTTATAACCAATGTAAATATAACCGCCACCCATGTATCCAACAAGTCCACCAATATAAAGAGGATTGTTGATGTTTGAATTATATCCTTCATCACTTGGAGTATAAGAGAATATAGATTGTTGTCCTCTTTCTACCGTAAGGTTTCCAGAGTAATAGCTGTTTTCGTTAGCCTCAATCATAGACTTTTGCAAAGTTTCAGAATAGCTTGCAGAAACAGCAAACAATCCGCCATAGTTTTCTCCAATCAAACCACCAGCATAAAGGTTTTTAGAGATGATGTAAGAAGGTTTTGACAAATTCATGTCAGCATCAAGTTCAAGAGTTGCATCGTAAATCAAAGTAGAGTTTCCAACATATCCAAACAAACCGCCAGCTACTTCACCATAAATGTTTACAGCATCAGAAACATGAACTGTAATTATGTCATAATCACTAACTTCCAAAGAAGAAGAGAATGTCACTGTTTCGCTGTTTAAAGAGTCATATATATCAACATATCCAGCAACTGCTCCGGCATATGAAATTCTTGATGCATAAGTTGCAATTGAATTTCCGTTTGAAGCATAGCCTCTTAAATTTGAACCAACATAAGAGTCATTTGCACCAACATTTTTGCCACTTAAATAGTAAGCAGAATATACATCAATGTCGACAACACTGATATCACTTAATTTGCTTTCTCCGAACAACATACCAACAACGCCACCAACAACATTGTTTCCCAAAATTGATGTTCTGTCTTCGCCTTGAGATGTGACTGGTGACAAACTTACAGCCAAAATTCTAGAATCAACAGCAGTACCTGCCAAAGTTCCTACAATGTTTGCTCTTGAGTTGTGGATAGATTCAACAATCAAATCCAAGTTCATAATTACAGCACCATCAAGTTTTGCAAACAAACCATAGTTTTCAGCGGCCTCACTGCTACCCAAACTGATATTAGAAATTGTAAATCCATTTCCATCCAGCAACCCAGTAAATGTCTTCTTTGTTGTTTGCAATTTGATAGAATTGTCACCTTCAGAATTTTGATCAATTTCAGCCATATCAATATTGTTTACAATTCTATAATTACCAAATACTTCGGTGTCACTATAATATTCTTTATAAGAAGAAATTTCTGTATTTCCGGCCTTTCCTGTTGCCATAGCAAAGTCATAAGCGTCTCTTATGATGATAGGGTTGTTTTCTCCACCATAAGACAAATCAACACTTCTCATAGTATCAGCATCAATAATTGATTTGCTATAGAAAATTGATGTCACACTTCCATTAGTAACAGCATAACGATTTGAGAAAGAAATTTGATTTGCACTAACAAGAGTCAACTTTTCTGTCTTAGAAACGCTCCAAATACCATTGTAAGCACCAGGCTCTGAAGCAAAACTAAATCCATAGAATGTGTCTTCATTCATAACATCACTTACTGACAAAGCACCACTTGTTAAAGAACTTTGATTTGTGTCATCAATAAGAGATTCATTATAGAAATAAGAGAAACTAATAGTTCCATAATTTAATGATTCAGCAAAATCATTTACCCCTGAGAACTGCATTTGATTGATATCTGTTTTTGTAATATCACAAGCCGCATAGCATAGAGAAATTTCTGCAGACTCATTGTTTATATAAACAAAACCTGCAACCAAAGAAGCTTTAGATTCACTGTTTTCAATAGCAATATTAGAATAAGAATTTTTGATTAAAGCGTCATTTTGATATACAAAACCACCAATGATACCTATAGAAGTAATATTTGATAAATTGTTGTAAATATTTACTTCTCCGTCATCTCCAATATAATCACTACCTTGACCCTCAACATAACTGTTTTGAATATTGTTGTGGTTGTAAACTGCAAAACCGGCAGTCAAAGAAGTCGTGCTTGCCATATCATTGTAAATTTGTATGTTATCAGCGAAAGATGCACTGACATAACCAGAAGAAGCATTGTCGTTTACAAAACCTGAAACTTCAACTTGTCCTCTTACAACAAACAAATTCAAACTTTGAGTTTTGATATAATTTGTTCCGGCAATTTTAACAATTTGTCTAAATGATTCACCGCCAACTCTACTGTTCATGATTGAAGCATTGTTTGTCACTACAAATCCAGAAACTTTGCTATCAATTCCCAAAGATGAAACCATAGAAGAAGTTATTTCAATAGGATCGGTATTTTGCCCCATTGTGTACTTAACAACCAATCCAGTATCACCTGATATAGAGCTAGATTGATATGACTCATCATAATAAGACAACACTTCACAATTGTAAATTACACCATTGTTTTCAACAGCAAAACCAGCAATGTTGATGTTTGTATATCTTGATATGTCAACAGAAATCTGACCACCATTGTAAATGTTTACTCTGACATTTTTCAATGTTGTGTTTTCTGTTACAGTGTTAAACAAAGCAAGACTAAGAGTGTTTCCTTCTTCAGGATAAGCAAAACTATTTATATGAATTGTATAACCATTTCCATCAAGACTGTCGATTAAATCTGTGCTGATTGGAGAATAGTCTGTCAAAACAATGTCATTCATCAAGATATAATCATCTGCTTTTTCAGAATTTGTTGCATAATCAATAAACTCATCAGCGGTAAAGATTTGAGTAGGGGTGTCTTCATCTGACCATACATCAACAACAATCAAGAAGTAATAATCATAATAGAATTCAATTCCTTGATATATGATTGTTGTTCTGAGCTTCATCAACTGTCTACCAGTTTTTATACCAGTAATTGTCAAATAACTATAAGCACTTCCATCGCTGTATTTACCTTCAGCCTCATCAATTCTAAATGCACCATTTTGAACGATACCAGAATCATTGCAAATTGCAGAAGAATGACTTTCATCTGAAGCATACCAAAGTTGATATTTCAAAGCAACTTCTTCATATTGTCCAGTTGTACTGTTGAAATTATAGTTAATATAATATCCAACATCATCATCTTTGTAAGTATTGCTGCGTTCGAAACGAGATCTTTCTTCCATAATTTTTTCTACTGCAGCAACTTCACTTGCATCATTCTTGTCATATTCATAATTTTCTGGAGTGAATGGATAATCAAAATTCAATGTGTCTGTTGCATTTATATAAGAATAGAACACATCATAAGTTTTTCCATTATATGTTGAAGTTCCACCGCTTGAAGAAAGTTTAATATTGCTTCCATCCACTGAGAAGTCAACCAAACAAATAGTTGCTCTGCTTTCCTTTATTTCTGGCACATTGTTTATCACTTTCTTAACAGTTGCACAAACATAGAAAATTCCACTATCTTTGTTTCCTGACAATTTTGCGTCAACGGCAGCAGAAATTGTTGCAGTATAAACTTTGTATGTGTCAAATTCTTCTTTTGTGACCGCAGAAAGACTTATATTTGCACCATTGTTTTGCAAATATAAATTGTCAAGTTCTTGATTTGCATCAACAGTTACGGTTACGGTCGCAGAGCCACCTTTTGCAAGCACATATGTTGAAGCCCCATTAACTTTTATGTTGGCACCTTGCAAATAATCTATGTTAAGATTGTGAGTACCAGAAGCCAACTCTGTTGAGCCATTATAATAAGTCAAAGTAAATTTCAAAGAAGTTGAAGATGTAAATGCACTTGAAATATAGACTCTGAAATAGAACACTCCATTTCCAGTCTTGTCAGCTTCTGTCAAACTTACTTCAATTCCATTTTCAATCAAAGAAGTAGAGTTGGAATTTACATAATAACCATATCTTGAATCAAATGCAAGTTTTGAAATGTTTACAGTCCCCACATTTCCTGTTCCACTAGCAGAATAAGTCAATGTAAATCTTGTCATCAAAGCATAAGCAGGATCAACTGTCACTGCCATAATTGCATCAGAAGAAGGAGTTAAAGTATTTGTAATTTCATCAGCTGGATTCAAGTACAAAACAGAATTTTTGATTTGACGACTTTCAATGTTGTATGTAGAAATGCTAAAATCTTCAATTTCCTGTGTCAAAACAGAAAGCCCAATAGTTTTTGCGTATTGAGAATTTTGTCCTTTGTTTTGACTTGCAGCATCAACACTGATTGACAAATCGGTATAATTTTGTTCGATCAAATGTTTGCATGCATCATCAACTTTTACCCAAACTCTAAATTTAAATCCACTGTCAGTTGTGGTTTTTGTCCAAGAAACATTCAAAACAAGTTTGCTGTCAACAACAAATTTTGCAGAATTTTCATCTGAAGACAATTCGTTTGGAATGTCAATTTCACCATATTTCAATCCAACTACAATATTGTCGTTTTCTGCATCTGACTCCATAGTCACATCAAAAACAGCATATTGAGAAGGTTTTACAATCAAATTTGTAGCGTTATCAATAACCAAAGATGTTGCACCATTATAAACAGAAATATCAAAATTTCTTACTCTTTGTTGTCTAATTGCATTTGAATAATCACTGTTTTGAGCTATGTCATCAACAACAACATATGCTTCAACACTTGTCACATCATCATTTTCATGATTTTTGTTTCCCAAAAGTTTCAAAGAATTGTTGCTCTTAGAAATTGTCACATAATCTTTGTTTACAATTTGTCCGTCTGTTCCTTCTTCATAAGAATTTCCAGTCAAGACATATTCAACAGAAAATGCATCTCTAACAGTTGAATAACCATTTCCATTTAAGTAGATAGTGTTATTCATGTTAAACATAACAGTTCTTGAATTATTTAAACCAGTTTGCAACAAAACTGTTTGATCTTCTTTAAGTTCAACAGAATCAATTGTTGTCACAAGTTCTGGTAAGAAATTCAATACAACAAACTTAAATGTTTTGTAAGATGTGAAGTCCATTTTTGAATGAACATCAATTTCAAACTCTTCCACATTTTTTGACAAAATCTTAATAGAATTTGTGCTTATAGAAATGTTTTTACTATCACTTGTAAGAAGCAAACTCTTTGCTTGCTCTGCTGTGACACCAAACAAATCTGCCACTGAAATTGTATTATAATTTGTCAAAGCAGATTGCTCTGCAGCGTTAGAGATTGTTGCACTGACATTATAAACAAACAAAATACCTTTATCATTTCCAGCGTTCAAAGATTTCAAAGGTGAAACATTGTTTGCTATCTCGACTTGAGAGACATCAACAGATGCACTTGGTTTTGTGTTTTTAAGATACATATAACCAAAGTTTACTTCGCCATCAATATCAACAGTTTCCCAAATTGAACTATCCAATCTAGCAACCAAATTGGTCCATTTTGTTTCTGTTTCACTTGGATTTGCATAATCACTAGGGATGTCTGATTGTGTCAAAACATTGTCATCACTTGTTTGGTCTGCATAACCAAGTTGTGGATTGTAAGAATTGTTTGCATAAGCAAACACAGCATTTTCAAAAATTCTTGTTTCAACTTGTGCCGAACTTGAATTGTAATAAGATATATAAGAGTTAGTGACATTTATAAACTGTGCACTTGTATTTGACTGAACAGGCGCTTGCAAACTGCCCATAAATGCAAAACTTTCATTTATTCTAGCCCCTGCTTCAAATCCTGCCATAAATATAGCTTTTGCACTTGTACTATTGTCAAAAACATTGTTGATAGAAAAACTGCTTGAGTCCATCAAAGAATAAGCATAAGCATAAGATTTGTTGATAATGCTTGAAGCCCCACCAAAGCCGACAATTCCACCAACTGCACTGTTTGCAGTAATTTTGTTGCTTACTGCTGTGGTATCATCATCATCTGTGACAAAATTATAGAACTCAACTCCACAATTTTCAATTTTGTTAAAGTTTTCTCCGACAAGACCACCAACATAAGATGCGTTTACAGAATTTATTGTCACACCATAAGAATAAGAGTTTTTAACTGTTCCATAGTTTATTCCGACCAAGCCACCCACAAACGATGCAGTTGCATCCAATGTACTGCTCTTATACAAACCATCAGAGTAATAAACATCAATTGCCACGCCATCAATTGTACCTCTGTTTGTATTAGCAACAATACCTGCGGATTCTGTACCAGTGCTCAAAACATTTCCAACAAAAGTAAGGTTTTTAATAGTTCCCTTTTCAAGAAGAGTGTTTACAAAGCTTTGGCTTGTTCCGCTAAATGTCAAAGTAATATTTTTATCTTTACCAAAGAACATACCACTAAATTCGTTGTAACTTGTCCAGTTTGTAAGAGTGATATTGTTCATAATTCTGTAATATTTTGCTGTATCAATATTTTTCAAATCTGCTTCATTATAAACTCTAATAGCAGTACCTTCACTCATACCATCAGCAATGGTAATAGAAATCTTTACGATCAAATCTTTGTAATAGATTTTTTCTCCGTCATTGTTATAGAAATATGTAGAAATTTCATCATTTTCGTTTATAAGGTTGTCATAATAGCTGTTTAATTCTGACAATCTTTTATAAATAGGTGTTTCTACAATGTTTCCATCAGAGTCTTCAGAATATTTGTAAACCAAAATTTGATTGATGCCATCAACCGTTTTAATCATATCATTTGGCAACAAGTAAAGGTTTCCATAACCACCCTTGCTTGTATTGATGTTCAAATTGAATGATTGTCCAATAGAAGAGGTGGTAATAGCCAAATCACTGCTTGAACCTGATGTCGCAAAATAAGCATAAGCGAGATTGATATCATACGCATCACTTGGAGAAACAGAAGCAGAGATAGTAAAGCTTCTTTCACTGCTTACAGTCGTTGTCAAATTCAAATAGATTTCATTGTCTTCTGTTCTGTTTAGCCACTGAACACTTTCAACGCGTTTTACATTTCTTATCTCTATTTGGATTTCTGTTCTGCGTTCAAAACCATTTTCGTCACGATAATAAATCGTCAAAATATCTCTAACAGAAGTTTGTAAATTTGTAGAATTTGCAGTAATTCTAAAATTGAAATATCTTCCAGATGTTGAATAAGAAATATTGCTTATCTCATAGTATTTGTTCTTCAAATAAGCCCCGCCCTGACTTACTTCAAAATCTTCCAAAGCAGAAGAAAAACTAAAGTAAGAAATTTCATTTGAATATGTAGGAGCTTTTTCATCAGGACGCATAGAAATTGTGACATCAACCCTAGACATACCAATATCATTTTGGCTCAATGTTTCAGTTGTATATAACAATGCTGTCTTTACACTTGAAGAAAGATATCTTACAGAATAGAAACTTTCCAAAGCAAAGAATCTTGCAATCACAACATCATTATGTTGTTCATCATAACCATTAAACAACACACAAACATAACCTTTAAACTCATTGTCAGTCAAAGACAATCTGTTTTCGTTGATTGTAAAATAAAGCCCATCATTTTCTATGAAATATCTGTAATAGTTATAATCCAAAGCGATTGTATCCAAAGAGTTGCCAGCAAAAATTTCTTCTGCTCTAGCCAAAGCTGTTTCATCATCTTGCAATCCTTCCGCTGCTTTTACTGCCGCAATCAAATTGTCAAAAGTAAGAACTCTATAAGAAATTCCAGCTTCTGACAAAGATGCATTTTGATAATTTGTATTCAAAGAAATGCTAATTCCTGCTTCAAGCATCAATCTTGAAATAGACAAACTTTGTCTTGTGTCGTCTGAATCAATAATTCCAGCAACATCAACATAACTTTGCAAACTTTCATCATCTTTATAAACATCAGAAGATGCCTTATCAGCATTAGAAATTGTTGCAGATGTCAAAGGTACAAATGCTCTTACTGCGAATTTATCTGAAACTTTTCCTGTCACATGTTCAAACCAGAAGTTTACAGAAGCGTCAAAGTTATAGCCATTAAGGGTCAAATTAAATCTAACAATGACATACATTCCATTTTCCGAATCAGAACTTGAAGAAATTGCTTGAATATCAGAGAACTCAAATCTTAAATTTTCATCATGCTTTAATGACAATCCAGAGATTGTTGACAAATCTTTAATTTTTACCGTAAATGTTTGAGTCTTTACAGCAGAAATACTTGAAGACATATATGTCGTTGTAGGCAAATCTTCATCTTCTTCTGTTGTAACCGTCAATGTTTCATCAGTTGAAATTTTATAAAAATTTGTTGTAAGAGTTGTGCTTGCATCAGCATTGCTTGCTGAAGTGAAGTTAAACTCTACTCCTTCAAGGATATCAAAATTTTCAGCACTTGAAAAATAAACATCGCTTCCATTCAACATCATTGAAGATGTATAAACACTTGATCCAGTCTCATTTGTAAAGGTCAATTCTTGTCCACGATAATAAATTTTTGCAAAAGATGAAACTGGATTATCAAGGTCAAGTGTCAATTGTTTTAAAGCATCTTGGTTCAAATCAACAGAAATATAAAACATACTGTTGTCAATTGCTACTTCACTTGGCAAAACAGTTGTAGAAATCTTATATCCATTTCCACTCGCATAATTTGAGAAAACATCAATGACATTATTGTTTAAAATATCACCATTTGTGTTTGAAAGCTCAATTCTTGTTGCAGAATAGTAAGTGTTCAAAATTGCATTTGTTCCATCAGAAACAATGTCATAATTGTAATCTTTGTATCCAACTTTCAAATAAAAATAGAAAGTCCCAAATTTATTTATAGAAAACTTGTCCAAAGCATCAATTCTGAAATTGTATCTTATTTGATTTGCAGTTTCATCAACAATCGGAGCATCAATCTCCAATGTTAAGTAATTTTGATATACGGAACTTGACAACAACTGCAAAGAACCATTATCAAGTTTTTCATAAACAATAGGAGTCAATGCGATTTCGTATGGAGAATTTATGATGATAGTTCCTTCTACGCTAGATTCGTTTGCATTGTTTCTAACCATATTAAAAACTTCTTCACTGTCAGAAACTGAGTTGTTTTGATACAAGGTCCTACCATCAATACTCAAATAATTGATAGTGCTGTTTTCCAAAACTTCAAAACTTACACTTCCAAAAATTGCAGTGTTGTTTGCAAAAGATGCTCTCAAGCTTATTTGAGGCAAATCATAATCGTTGTTTACAAGCAAAACATCATTTTGAATTGTTGCATAAACAACTCCATCTTTAACGAACTGTTGAGAATTTTCTTCTTCAGAACCTTCAAAAGTCCAAACGATGTCCTTAACATTTGCAGTGACAGGCTCTAGATTAAAGTAATCTTCAACATTAAGTTTTTTGCCAACTGTTTTTGTCACATAAAGATTTGTTCTTCCGTCAACACTGTCATCTGGTGCCAACTCAATGTCTTCCAAAATAGTCTTAACATGAACAGTAATTATTTTGCTCTGTTTGCTATCAGCCTTTGCTGAAACCTTAACTTCTGCTTCACCACTTTTATCACCAAAAATTGTGAAGGCATAATTGCTGGAATTTTTTACAGTAACAGGAGAAAGACGGATGCTATCTCCACCATTTAAAATCTCAACATTAATGCCAGAGGAAGAGTTCTCAAGAGAGACACTTATCTCTTTTGACAGATAATTTTCTGCTTGCTCATCATTGGTATAAATTACCACTTCTTCCGTAGAAACAGAAAGAGAAACTTTCTTCTCACAAGCAGACAACAACAATCCTCCCAAGAGTATAAAAACACTTAAAATTCCCAGAGCAACTTTTTTCATGTGTCCTCCTAAGTTAATATTTGCAATAAGCAAATTTTTATATAATATATTATAAATAAATAAAAGCCCTAAAGTCAAATTCTGACAAAATAATTTTAATTAAAATTAAAAAAATAAATAAATGACAAAAAATATATTTTTAAAACATTTTTTAACAATTTTTAATTAGAATTTTTAAAATATTTTTTCTTTCCATACAAAAACTTATATAAAAATTTCACAATATTTTTATTTGAAAAAATTGTTTAAAAATTATAAAAATAAATAAAAATTATAAAAAAATGCCAAAAAAATCAATTTTTTTAGCATTTTTTGCGATTTTTTGATTATTTTTTAATATTTTTTTATTTTTTATAATTCTCGATTTTTATTCTCATACTTGTGTTTTGTGGACATTCCACCTCTAATATGTTTTTCAGCAAAATTATGATCCAAAATTTTTTGAACATTTTCATACATTTGTTTATCTACTTTTTGCAACCTTTTTGACAAATCATTGTGGACAGTGCTTTTGCTTAAGCCAAAAATTTTTGCAGTTTTTCTTATTGTATCTTGCGTTTCAGAAATATGACGAGCGACCTCAAGGGTCCTTTCTTTTATATAAGGTTTCATCTCTCCTCCCATAAAAATTTGATAATTTAAATTTCTTTAAAATTGTCATAATAATTTTTATGAGAGAACTTGTCATATTATGCCATAATTTGTCGAATAAATAAAAAGAAAAAAATAGAACGATTTCGTTCTATTTTTGACATTCTTCAATCAATTCAACGATTTGACCGATTGTTTTGATTTGGCCAATTTTTTCATCTGGAATTGTGATACCATATTCATCTTCAAGAGTCATCAACATTTCAATAACATCCAAAGAATCTGCACCCAAATCTTCAACAATGTTTGATTCAGCTGTAATAGTATCTTTAGAGATTCCAAGTTGTTCTGCAACCAATTCTTTTACCTTATCAATAACCATGTCAACCTCCACATGGCTATAATATCACAAAACACACTTAAAAATCAACTAAATTGAAATAATGACATATTACTTGTTTTGCAAATCAAGGTAATTGTTTGGATCTACTTCAACACCATCTTTCATAAGAACAAAATGCAAATGAGCACCATCTTTTGATTCATTTGTGGCAGAATTAGAAGCGTTGCCAATTTGTTGTCCTTTCTTTACACTGTCACCTTCAGAAACTTTTACATCTTCGTTTAATGAAGAATATACGCTTACAAATCCATCAGAATGACTTATTGTGACAACACATCCATCAAGAGAATTTGATTCTACAGAATCTACAATTCCATCATAGATTGAAAAAACAGCATCATTTTCTGAAGAAAGATCAACAGCAAGATGAATTTCCCATCTGTTTAAACTTTCATTCAACTGCAACTTGTCATCAGCATAATCTTTCACAATAACAGCATCAGTCATAGGCAAAGCAAATTGAATACTGCTTGTTGATACAGGCTCTCCTTTTTGCACTCCCAAACCAATTCCAAGTGCAAGGGCAAGCGAAACCACACAAGCAACACCCAACGCACCATATCTTTTGAATAATCTTTTAAATTTACCTTCTTCGTTTATTTCCATATTACCTCCACACACTAATAATTGACACAAAAAATTAAATTAAACATAAAATTTAAAAATTTTTTATCATTTTTAAATCAATATCCAGTCAATATCAATGGAAAACCTGTTATTATACTTTCACCAACAACAGCGACTTGCATATTAACCTTTTTGCCATCAACAAAAACACAATCTTGATAATATGGAGTATAACCATAATAAATTTCAATACCTTCAATAAAAGAAGTTGAAACAAGCTGAAATTTCATTTTGTTTAAAAATTCATCAACATTTCCTGACAAATAAAATTGTATAGCATCAAAATCATTCTTCAATTCTCTAATCTTCGTTCTCGCAACATCCAACGAACAATAATTGAAATATTTGTCTCCACAAGCAACAGATTCAATTTCGCCGTCATTTTGAAAATTTGAAGCAGATACAATGCAAACCTTGTCAATGTTTGAAAAATTGAAAATTGGATTTATGTCATTTTTTATAAATACACTTGAAATGCAACACGCCAAAATTAAAATAAACACTAAAAGTTTTTTCATAAAATAACTATTCCCAATTTAGGCATTGTTAAACAAAAAAAAGAAGTGCGTACACTTCTTTTCTCATTTTTATTTTATATTACTTATTTTACAAGCATAAAAATCAAAATACCAAGAGCTGCCAAAGAAACAACAAAACCTATCCAATAAAAAGCAGTTTTAAGCCCACCGCTAGGTTTATTCTTAACTTTCTCAACTTTTGTATCAGGTTTAACATTTTCTGTTAAATTCTGAGATTGTTCTGTCCTGGACACAACAGTTTGTCCTTGATTTTCAACAGACTTGTTATTTACATCGTTTGTTTTTGCATTTTTAGGATCATCACCTTTTTCATTTCTAAAAGCTGGTGGAGGTGGTGGCATGTTCCTAAGTTCTTTTGGTGGAGGTGGTATAACAACTTTTTTATCTTCCATTTAAAACTCCTTCTCTATTTAGATATATTTTATATTATTACAGTAAAAAAAGTCCAACAAATTTCAACACTATTGGACATTTTTCCAAATATTTTGCTCGTCATACTTAGTTTCAAGAGTTTCAACCACAAAAGTGATAATGTATTTTTCTTTACTAACAAGGTTTGAGTCTTCTGGCACAATTAAATATGTACAAAAAGTAATTTTGTTCCCTCCTCGCAATACATCGTCATAATAATAATATCCATCTTCTGATTTTTCAAAATGTTCTGATGTCACGAAATCAAATGTTTCATCTTGATTTTTCCCAAAAATTTTCGCTTTTACTCTTACTCTCATGTCAGAATTTAAGTCTTGAGCATTTATTTGAATGGTTTGCGGAATCATCTCTCCTGGCAAATAAGAACCATAAAATGTCAAAGAAGCAACATTTGATTGATTTGATTTCACTCCAATAGAAAAAGAATCGCCAACAGTTAGATCAGAATCGGAATTTATATAGGATATTGAAAAATAATAGCCTGTAGCACCCAAAATAAGCGATAGGACAAATAAAAAAGACAGAATAACAACAGCAAATATCAAACCTGTACAACTATTTTTTCTCATAACAATAGTTTAAACTTTGAATTTGTTATTATTCTGCTTTAAATACTTTTTTTTGTTTTTTTCTTCTCTTATTTCTTTCTTGTCTAAAATTTTCTATTTGTATTTTCTTAAATTCCAAGCTCTCTTCTTGGAGTTCAAACTTCTTTTTTACCCAACGATATTTTCTATTTCCATAAATTGTATCATAAGAAATAATTCCAATCCCCTGCAACAAATAGAAGTAGTAAGAGCAAAATCTCCACAAAAGCAATGCCCAGAAAGTATAACCGCCCAAATAATCTTTAAACAAAGCCGCAAATGTAATTTCATTCATACCAGTTCCACCTGGAAGAGGAATAAAGCTTGATGCCAAATCAATCAATGCTGCATAGATGAAGAAATCTCCATAATTACCAAGTTTCCCGCCTTGATAAGGGAAAGCCAAATAAATGAAATATGGAATAGAGAACAGCAAAACAAATCTTATAGCATGCAACAAAATCTGGTATAAAACATCCCATTTAGATCTGCTATACTCTTTCATGATATTTTGATAATCGCGAACAAAATTCATAACTTTGTCATAATGCTTCTCATAATTTTTCAAAATACGCATTTTTACAAGCAATTTCAAACTTCCTGAGACGAGTTTTTCCCCAAGTTTTTTTGACAAAGAAACAAACAAAATAAACGCAACAACCAAAAATGCCAAACAAAAACCGATAATACTTGCTGCAGAAACAAAGCTTTGAGACATTCCGTTTGTAAAAGATGTTATAAGACATACAGAAGTCACAATAAGCCATGCTATTTGCTGAAAAACAAGCTTAGAAATAGGGATCGAAAGAGATGTTGAAGCTGGTATATCTCTTGCATTAAGGTAAGTCACCATAAAAGCCTGACCACCACTTGACATTGGGGTCACAGCATCATAATATCTTAAAATACCCAAAGATTTGTAAGACAAAAACCATCTCGAGCGCAAAGTTTTTCTATATATCATTCTGTGTACAGAAAACACATCAACAACAACAATAATAAAAAGAAACAACAACATTATAAATATATATAAAAAGTTTATATCAACAATTCTTAAAGGAGTAAAATCGTCACTAGAAAGAATATTCCAAACAAGGATCCCAGCAACCAACAAAATGTTGAAAACGAAATAGACGACATTCATTATTTTCTTTCGTTTGTCTTTTGCTTTTTCGTTTACTTCTTTTGTGACTTCTTCAAGCTTTTCTTCTACTTTCTTGTTTTCTTCATCAGAAAGAGCTTCTTTTTTTAATCTCTCAATCTGTTTTGCTTTGTATTTGGTTCTAAGACGAGAAAAAAAATTTTGCTTTGATTTTACATCAACGCTTTCAGTAGATTCAGTGTTTTCAATTTGTTCTACTTGTTGTTCTTCTTTTTTCATCTCAATTTGCATTTTAGCAAAAAAAACAACCCTTGTCAATTTTAAACAAGAGTTGCCCTAAATTTTTCTCCTCTATCAATATAAATCTTTAATATTGTTTGTTATAGATTCAATCTTTGTTGTCATGTATGTTCTTAAATAGTTCATGTTCATGTTTTGGAAAACAGAGAAGTTGTCTTTTGTAAGAGATTCGTAAATCTTATCAAATACAGTTTTATCAGAGAAGATGTTTAATCTTGTTGAAGTCAACAATTTGATGTTGTCAAGGTTTGTTGAAGCATCAAAATCAGCTGTTATTCCACTAAACAAATTTTTGATTTCTCCTGCATAGAAGAACATATAAAGTCCATCTTCTGCTCTAACAAAATCAGTTGTATCACCAACTTGAGCATTTCCATTGTCATAGAGTTTTAAGATTGCTTCTTTAACATCATCATTTGAACTAAATGTATCATTTGCCAAAACTTTGTTTGAAGAATCAACACCAAACACTGCATTGTATTCTGCACCTTTCAAAGTGTCATCATCATTGTAGAGATAAAGATATTTTCTAAATGCATCTGCCTTGTTGTAAGAAATTTGTTTATTGTAGTTTGCAAGTTCTGTTTCTGTCATTGTTGAATCAGAAATATATTGATAATTTGCAATATCTTCATTGATTTTGTTTAACAAGTTTTGAGCAGAAATTGTTTCTGTTGTTTTTTCTCCAGTTTCTGCATCTCTTACTGTTGCACTAATTCTGCTATATAAATTGTTCATAGCTTCTTCATATTCATTATATCCAATTGATTGACTTTCCAGTGCTGTTTTAAGTGCAGAATATTCTGCCTTTTGGTCATCTGTCATTTCCAATTTGATATAACCTACATAGAAGTAATTTGAAGCACCACTGCCTTCCAAAATGTAATCTACACTTCCAACGTCTGAAAGCATTGTGCTAGCATAAGTTTCTGTATCACCACCAATCTTGTATGTTGCATAGTCTGCTCTAACTTTTGCTGAATAATAAGACAATACATCTTTAACTGTTATATTTGAAATGTCTGCATCTTGATGAGATTGAGTATTGAAAATAACTTCATATTTTTCAACAATATAGTTGTCTCTAAGAATGTTGTAAACTCTGTCCATTTCAAACAAGAACCATTCTTTGTCAGTCTTGAAATCTTTATATCCATAGTTTTCTTTTATATCTGCAAGATATTTGTTGAAAGCACTTCTCCAATTTTTTGCACTTGTAGAATTGCTTGAGTCGATCAAAGAATAAAGTTTTTCATACATTGCTTCTTTAAAAGGATAATTTCCTTCTGCATCTTTATAATCATAGTCGCAATAAACACCACTTGCATTTTGTCTGCCTTGGTATGTTGCTCTAATAGTTGTTGCAGGTGTGGTTTTTCTAATTACATATTTCCCATTTGCATCAACATCAAGATAAGCTGTTTTGTCGTATGGTGTATAAACTGAAGCATTTGTGTCACTTTCTGCATCGTCGGTACTATCATCAGAAGAATTTTCTAAAACTTCGTTCAAATATTCTTTTAAATTTGAATACAAAGAACTGTAAGTTGTATCCCAAAGATATGTTGTTTCGTTTCCGTTTAACATTTCTCCTTCACTAGGATTTTCTTCATAATAATTTTCAACGGCTTTAATTGTCAAACGGTTGTCAATAATGGTCTCCAATGTTTGGTTAACTGCTTGTTCCATAGTATAACCATAGTTGTCAACATAGTTGTATCCATAGCTGTTGTAAGCAGAGATTAAATCTCTTTTTGTTATGTTTTCTTTTTCTCCATCAGTATAAGTAATTGTCGCAACAACTGCTTCAAAATAATTTTTATCATTTCTCGTGACTAAAGAACAGCCTGTAAAAACAGACAAGCACATAATCACCATCATAAATAACGCTGCAAATTTTCTTTTCACATCAATCTCCAAGCAAATTTTAAAGCGAAGATCCTTCACTTTAATAAATATTCTAACTTTGATATTATAAACTATAAAACAATAAATTTCAAGCAAAAGCAAGCATTTTCATCAATCTTTTTTGCTGGTTAAAGCATTTGAAAACATATCTATAAGTAAATCAACTTTGTCAATAACTTTTCCTTTTGTATTCACCTTTAGAATAGGTAGATCTTCAAATTTTAAACAGGTATCATAAAATTTGCCAACATTCGACAATCTTTTATCAATAATCTCTTCACTTTTGTAGAAATAAATCAAGCAATCAGCAGAATTAATTTTGATTTTCTTGACATTAAAATTGCCAGCCAAATTCTTCAAAAATGCGACTTTACACAAGTTGACAACTTCAACAGGTACATCTCCATTGCTTTCTTGAAGTTGCGTAAGCACCTGTTTGTATTCAGACTCAGAAGAAATATTGCTGATTTTGTTGTAGAAAACAATTCTTTCTTCTTGAGATGGAATGTATTCTTCACTGATATACGCATCAAGCACAAGCTCCATCTTGATTTCCTTTGCATCATGAGTTTTTTGTCCAGAAATCTCTTTTGTGACTTCTTCCAAAAGTCTAACATACATATCGTAGCCAACTTTTTGCATATGACCATGTTGTTCTTTTCCAAGAATGTTTCCAGCTCCTCGGATTTCCAAATCTCTCATAGCAATCTTAAATCCGCTTCCGAGTTCTCTAAATTCTTTTATCGCTTCCAGACGCTTGTATGCATCTTCTGTCAAGACCTTTCCGCCATTATAGGTCAAATATGCATATGCCAGTTTGTCAGAACGACCAATTCTACCTCTAATTTGATAAAGTTGACTTAACCCCAACATATCACAATCAACCACAAACAAAGTGTTCAAAGTTGGCAAATCAATTCCGTTTTCTATCAAAGTTGTAGAAATAAACAAATTGAATTTGTCTTCGTAAAGGTCATTGATCACTTTTGCCAATTCGTTTTCCATCATTTGTCCATGTGCAACGCCAATTTTCGCTTGTGGTAAGAGTGAAGCAACATGACTTCTAAATTCATAAATTTCTGCCACTCTGTTGAAAAGAATAAGTGCCTTGCCATTTCTTGATAACTCTCTTGAAACAACATCTTGCAAAAGTTGGTCGCTGTAAGGACTTACATAGGTTTGTATTGGAAGCCTATCTCTAGGAGGCGTTGCAATAACACTTATATCTCTAATCCCAGAAAGTGACATGTGCAAAGTTCTTGGAATAGGAGTAGCTGAAAGTGTCAAAACATCGATATCCGTCTTCATTTTTTTGATCTTTTCTTTGTCCTTGACACCAAATCTTTGTTCCTCATCAAGCACCAATAAACCCAAATCTTTAAACTTCAAATTTTCGTTTAAAATTTTGTGAGTCCCAATCAAAATATCAATTTTTCCTTCTGCAAGACGCTTATAAATATCTTTAGTTTCTTTGTCCGTTTTAAATCTGTTTAAGATTTCAATTCTAAGACCAAAACCATTCATTCTCTGTTTTGTAGAACGATAATGTTGCTCTGACAAAATAGTGGTTGGGCAAAGAAACGCAACTTGTTTTCCATTGTATACGGCTTTAAAAATTGCTCTGAAAGCGACTTCTGTTTTCCCAAATCCAACATCACCACAAATCAATCTGTCCATAATTTTGTCACTTTCCATATCTTTGTCAACATCAGCAATAGCCTGCACCTGATCTGGTGTAAGTTCGTATTGAAAAGCATCCGAAAATTGTTTTTCCAGTTCTTCATCTCTGACAAAAACAAAACCTTTCTTTTCTTCACGCTCCTTGTAAATCTTAGCCAAAGAAATAGCAACTTCTTTTAAGTCTTCTTTGACTTTTTGTTTTAATTTTGTCCATTCACTAGAGCCCAAAGCGTTAAGTTTCGGATTTTCTCCACCAATATAAGCAGAAACAAGATTTGCCTGCTCTGATGGCAAATATAAAAGGGCACCATTTTTGTATTCAATTACAAAATAATCTTTCTCAAAGTGAGAAAGTTTCATTCTGACAATATCTTTGCATCGTCCAACCCCATAGAAAGAGTGAACAACATAGTCTCCCACCTTTGGAAGATAAGAAAAGTTTTGTTTCCCAGACCTGTAATCAACTTTTTTGTTTTTATACATATCGTCAGTACCAATACCAACGATACCAAATTCCAAGAAACTGAAAGAATATGGGAAATAATCTTTGCACAAATAAATGTGCAGGTTTTCTACCAATTCTCCATCAAAAACTTTAAATTGAATTTTGTTTGTCAACAAAAATTCTCTTAGAATATCAAAATATTCTCCTGCAAACAAAAAAACATTGATATGTCCATCAGCATAAATTGTTATATCTTTTTTCAAAGACAAGAAATCTGTTATATAACTTTTTTGTCCAACAGTTTTATTTTCAAAATCACTATCATTAGTGTTTGACAAAACAACATATTTTTTTAAGTCAACATCTTCAAATTTCAAGAAAAGGCCATCAGAATTCCAAGACAATTCCTCTCTGCTCTTCTCTAAAATTTTGCATTCGTTTTCGATTTTTATTGGTTCATCAACAACAATATTTTCACACAGATCAAAAACCGAGTTTTCTCCAATTTTCAAAAAAATAGGGAAAATTTCAATTTTTTCAACCATTTTTTGAGTTTTCATGGTTGCAAAATCAAAATTTATTATTTTTTCAACTTCATCATCAAAAAATTCAATTCTGTAAGGATATTCCTGTCCAGAAACAAAAATATCTACGACATCTCCCCTTACTGCAAACTGTCCTACGCTTGTGACATAATCAACTCTTTCGTATCCAAAAGAAATCAATTTTTCTGATAATTCTTCAAAAGGGATCTCTTTTTCTTGTTGAATTACAAACTTACTGCGCAAAAAATTTAAATCAAATTTTGTTGTAAGAGACGAAGGCAAAAATATAAGCACATCAATCTTATTTTCCAAAAAAGAAGAAACGGCATCTGCAAAAGGAAACAAATTGAAATCTTTTTCATCTTCGTTTTCTCTGCCACAAGAGACAATCTGAACTTTTCTCCCGCAGTCTAAAAGTCCTCTTTTTAGTTTGCTTGCTGTGACAAAATCACCACACAAATAAACAAGTTTGTCATGCAAAGCACAAAACAAAACTTTTTCGCCAACAAAAAAACCACCCAAGTTTGCTTTCTTGGATAACTGTGTTGATTGAAGAAGTTTTAAAAATTTTTCCATTAAGACAATCTCTCGCAAATTTCGTTTACTGCTTTATCAATAATTGGTGCAAAAACATTTTTATCATATTTTGAAAGGACATAGTCAGCAAGATCCATAGTTATATCTCTGCCTATACCCACTTTGATTCTTTCAAAATCTTCACCAATGTAAGAAACAATGCTTCTAAGCCCATTATGTGTGCCTGCAGAACCATGTTCTCTGTATCTTATGTTTCCTTTTGGCAAATCAATATCATCAACCACGACCAAAATACGAGCATCTTTAAATTTGTTTTTAAGCATAACGACTGACTCACCACTCAAATTCATGTAGGTTTGAGGTTTTACAATCAAAAGTTTTTCTCCGTTCAAAGTTCCTTCTCCAACAAGAGCTTTAAATTTGTTTTTATCAAAAGAAATGCCCAACTTTTTTGCTAGGGCATCAACTACATCAAAACCGATATTATGATATGTGTTTTTATATTTGTCATCAGGATTTCCAAGTCCAACCACGATATTCATAAAAATTCCCCTTAAATTTTTTGATTTATAAGTTTCGCAAAAGGTCCAACAACCTTTCCTTTTTCTACCTTACTTTTTTCCAAATAACTTTGGCAAACAAAAGCTTCATCGCAAACAATTGTGTCAAAAATATAATTTCCACTTTCCAAAATTACATTCTTCCCAATATAACTTTCGCCCTTGATGATGTTGTTTGGATAGATCACACAGCCCTCTTCAATTTCCACATCTGCATCAATAAAAATTGTGTTTTCCCCAAAGAAAACAACCCCTCTTTCTTTGTGATAATTCAAAATTCTGTTATTCAAAATTTTGAAAGCAAAAGAAGCTTTTTTTGAAGAATTTACAATAGTAAAATCTTCTTTATCAAATTCTTCAACAGTTGTAGACAAAAGCATTTTCGCATTTTGCAAATATTCTGTTTTAAAAACATATCCTCTGACAAGTTTTAAAACATTCATTCTGCGTTTTGAAAAATAATCCATAATCTCCAAAAAAGTGGATTTTTTCAAAAGTGGAGTATCACTATAAAAAACGGCAACAAAGTTGTAGCCATCAGATAAATCTTTTATTGTTTGCAACAAGTTTTCTTCATCAGGCTCTTCAATAATTTTTTGTGTGCAACCAGAAGTCGCAAGAGCAACCCAATCAATCATCTTTTTGCCACAGATGTCAAAATTAGGTGAAATATCTCCCTTGGCTTTTATAATGACGACCAAAGTCTCATCTGCAACCCATTCATAATTTTCTGCTTGTTGCAAAGGCTCTTTTTCCATATTTTGCAAAAAATCAAAACTGATTTGATTTTCGTTTACTTCAATTTCCAATTCGTTATCAATTTCCATAGAAATATTATAAAATCATTTATTTTTTTTGTCAACAAAGAAACCATTATAATTGAGATGTAAAATTATTATTTTAAAATTATTTCAATTTATTTTTAAAAATTATAAAATTATGTTAGAATAATATTGATGAAAACAAAAATCAGACAAAATCTTATATATAAAATATTTGCATTTTTTTTGATTGCACTTATCTTTGGTGTAGGATTTTTTACTCTGCCTTTAAACAATATTGCTTATGCAGATTCTTTTGTCTCAAAAAACATTCAAGATGACAACTTTTCAATGTCAATTGAAGCAAATTCAAGAACTCAAACAGCGTTGCCCCTTGATGAAAGACAAGTCACCACAGTTGTTGGAGAAAGCATAACATATTATTGCTTTAAATGGAGCGAACTTGAATATTTTAGATTTCGTTTCACTTCCACTATAAAAGACAGCACAAAAACTTTCAGTTATTACCAATTTCTGTTGACAAACATACAAACCGATGATTTACAGACTTCACTCGGTGTAATTGAACCTGAAATCTTATATCAAGGCACAATTTCAAACAATTCCTTTTCACAGTTTGATTTTTATTATTATATCGATGATGATGCAAACATAACAGAAACTTCAACACGATGCACAGGAAACGATTTTGGACTTTACAAATTTGATTTTGTTTACACTTACACAGAAGACAATGTTGAGATAAAAAGATCTGTTGGAGACATTTACATCGCCATTTTGCCTGATGACATAGACTCAATTCCTGTTTCAGAAATAAACATTTTGTATTCTATCTCAAGCTCAAACAAACTTATGAATATTTTCAATTTATATCTTTCAAATGACACTTACAAATATGTAAATCCAAAATACATACAATGGAATGTTGTTGGAAATGATAAAACAAATATAAGTTATGTCTTAACTCAAAAAATTAAAGATGAAAATATAAATTATGCAAATTCAAAAGTTATTTGGCAGTCATTGCCAGAAGACAAAGTCACAGGTACGAGTTTTGTTTTCGATTCAAATGATATAGAAGGCAAATGGACAGTTTATTGCACAATAAAAAATTCTGACGGAAGCGACAAACTAAACTTGTCTGTTCAAAACCTTTCAACTATGAAACAACAAGCAAAATCTTATGTTTGGCTAATCTTATTGATTATTTGTTCTGTTTTGATTTTAGCAAGTGTAATCACTTTAATCGTGTTCTACAAAAAACGAGACAAAGTTTGGTAATATAAAAATAAAAAAAGATAGTGCAAGGGTGCAAACTTTTGAAACTAGTATAAAATTAAGAAAAGGAACTTCACAAAATAGTTAGGTTCCTTTTTGTTTTTAAATATATCAAAATTTAGTTTTTAGTAAAATTCGAATCAATAATTTCCGTATCTTTTTTAATCAATAAGTTATCAAATTTATCTACAATACTATTTATAGATGACATTATATTCTCATTGCTATTAAATTTAAATTTTTCTTCTTGGCTTTTTTCTTTAATTTTAGGATACTTGTTACGAGATTTTCCTTCTGTATGTAGACAGAAGAAGAAAGTTCTATCGGTTTCAGAAATAATATTTTCAAAATTCTCACCATCTTTAAACAACAATTCAAAATGTGTTCCATCATCCCAATTTTTTTTATAAACTTGTATGTATCTGTTTGTTTCATGAATTTCAAACTCATATCCAAATCTATCTTTAAAAGCATCAACCAAAGCATTTTTAACAAGCTTACAATTTTTATTGTATGCATTTATTACATTTTGCAATTTATTTTGATTATCAAGATAAAACTTCATTTCGTCTGTATCAAGATTAAACATTTTCATCAATATCTCCTTTGTATGAATTTTAAAATCAAGTAAAAACTTATAATTTTCTATTTGGCATAAATCTTTTTCTTTTATGGCATCTAAGATAGAATATAAATCTTCATATGTTAATACTTTAAAAGCACTTTCACTTGGCTTTGAGGGGTTCGCTTTAGGCTTTAAATATATATACAATATAGGCAAATTCCTTGTATTTATTTTAGTTAGTTTTTCTTTATATTTTACTGTTTGGTTTTCTTTTGACTCTCCAGTAAAAATTTTATTTTCAATTACAATCCAAAAATTGGAATATTTAATAAATATATCTATTCGGTCGTTTTTTGAAATTTGGAACTCGGTATATACCCCTTCAAGTTGGCTTTCTTTAAAATTTACATTATATTTTTCAACTCCTTCATGAGTTTTTGTTAAAATTTTTTCAAGAACTTTAAATGTTGTATTTCTTTCGTCTAGCAAAAAAGCCAGGTATTTTGAGATGACCACTTCACGCATAGATCTATTGATAACTTGAAGAAAACTGATTTGTGGCTTGGTAATTTTAACTTTATCGAGTTTCTCTTGCAATAGATTTATATTATTGTCTAAATATCTCATAATTTTATAATTCTCCATATTTTTCACAAATCATTTTGACTTTTTCTTTAATTTTGTTCCTAGTTTCTGTTGGTTCAGTTAGTTCCACACTTTCACCATACTGCAAGCACCAATAGACAAGAGCTTTTTCACTACTTACAATATCAGCATAAGTTGTGTTGTTCTTTTTATATATTTTAGCGTTTTTACCAAACCATTCCATAACATAAGTTATTGAATTGTCGTCAGCAAGTTTTATAGTAGCATTTATTGTTTTATCTCCAAACACATATATATGTTCATTTATGTATTTAGAAATATCAATTCCCCTTTCAAAACCTTTAATGTTTGTAATAGGTTTTCGTTCTTCATCTAAAATTTTGATATTTTTAATAAAATCAACTTTATAATTACCAATTTCTTTGTAATAATCAAAATTGCAAATTAAATAATATCTACCTTGATTATTCACTAAAAAATATGGATTGACAATATAAACCTTTTGTAGATTATCCTTTTCGTAATGCGGTCTTATATAATTAAATGAAATTTTTTTATTATTTTCAATAGCTTCTTGAATGATTTCAATGTTATAAAAAAGTTCTTTATTGCTTGTTCGGTTAACCTCATCAGCTTTAAATATGTAATTGTATTTTTTCCGTTGATATTTACTAAGCAAATTTGACAATTTAGTTGACAACTCTTTTGCTTGCTTGCCACTAATTGATTTACTTGAAAACAATGCGTCAACTATAAACGATACTTCGCTTGGCTCCAACACTCTTTCTCCAAGATAGCAACCTTTATGTGGAACTTTAATGATATCAAAACCTAAATCAATGAGAAAATCAATGTTATTTCCGATCGATTTTCTCTCACAATCCATATCATATATTTGCTTAATCAACTTGATTATATCTTGTTGTTTAAGTAAGTGATTTTCATCACTATATTCTTTTAATATTTCATATATGTATATAATTGACAATTTTTTGTTTGTATCAGTAGCCATAAAAACCTCAAATTAAGTGTATCATAAAAGTCAATAAAAAGCAAACAATCGGCATATTTTCAATTGCTTTTATAAAGTAAATAGACTAATTCGTATTTTTCGCTTTCGCCGTAAGCATATGGACAAGTTATCACAACGCATTTTCGACAAGCATAGAAAATGTTTTTAATATTTCTTAAATCTTTATATTTTGGCAAATGTTGTCTGCGTTTTTCAATCTTTCTTGATAATTGGCTTGTGATTATTATCACTATCTTATGGTTGGAGCATAATTCCAACAGCATATTTAAAAACCAATTGTCTGTGTTTGTTAACAATTGCGAATAATCAATAAAAACAATTTTCAAATTATCATACTTTATTCCATTTTGTATTTTTTTAATCATCTCAACAGAAGGCGTAAAATCAAATATTAATCCATTTTGTTCTTTGTTGCCAAGAAAATATGAGCTTGAACTACCAGACAAATCAAAATATAGACAACTATATTTCTTTGAATAATATTCAAATAAATAACAACAAGTTTTGGTCTTCCCAATACAAGGTCTACTTGCTAATAAAATTAAATTACCATTACTTAAATCTTTTTCTGTGATAATCTTTTCACGCGTAATTAAATTGTAATTGTAAGTTTTATCTTTCATTATTTCTCCTTTTTGCAAATAGATTATATCAAAATATATGTCCCAAAATATGGACACTAAAATACTGCTTTTTCTTTGTAACTTAAAATTTTTATGTTATAATTCTATTGTTGAAAAAGGAGGTAGTATACGAATTCAACACCAGCAAGACAAAGAGTATGTTGCACATGCAAGTATTTTGGAAATCCATCAAAAAGGATGGGAAGCAATGTTCAATGGGAGTCGCTTTCTACACATGTTTGTAAAATTCATGCTAGAGGGAATGGAAACCAAGGCTGTATGAACTCGGCATGTAGCAAATGGGAAGAAAAAGTTTAAAAGGTTTAAATGTTTATGAAATGGAAAATTAATTATTATATAACAGAAAATTCATTTAGGTCAGGAGTGCCTGCTTTTTATGAAACAATCAGCGGTGATAGAAATTTTGTTGTTAATTGGGCTCAAAATAAAATTAAACACAGCCAATTTGAATTTTTTGATATACAACAATTGTAACAAATATTGGCATTTAGACGTGTGCTTGCCATATACAAGTCGGTGTCGCTTCGCTCCACCGAAAGACAAGCACACACACGCAAAAACTGACAAAACAAAAAATTTTTTAATTAAAAATAACAAAAACTTGCAATTTAAAATATTGCAATTTAATAAAATATTCTCCCGCAAAACAAAACGGCATCTAAAATGAGAGGCTGGCAAGGGGTAAACCCTCTTTGCCAAACGCCTTCTCATTTTTTTACGATGCCGTTTTTTGTATTTTCTCCTTTTCTTCGCCTTTTGGCTGGTGGTTGTGGCATAGTTCTCACAACAATTCAAGGGAAATATATATTTTAGTTTTCTTTTAAGATTAAGGTTTTACCTTAGTCTTTTTTCTTTGCATAAAATATATATTTCTTCTTCCTTGACTTGTTGTATATAAGATTCTAATGTTTTAAATTTTCAGTCAAACTATGCTCTTTTTTGTTTGTGCCAAAAGGCAAATAAAAGGAGTTATATATGAAAGAAGTAAAAAAGAAAAAAGGTATTTTAGATGAAAACACGGTTATTACCTTAGAAAACATTGAAAAGTTATCTCAATGTTTCGCTCTATGTGCATTGAAAGGCATTAAGAAATATGCATACAGTGCAACACCAAAAGTTGAGAGATTGCAAAGTCAGTTGAAACAAGATATTTGCTATCACAAGAAACTAGATAACTATTCAGACGCATACGATTTAGTCCAAGAAGCAAGTTTGTTTCTTTGCAAATTCATAGGGCACAGACTTGGTGAACTTTGCAAAAACTCAAAGTCTAAATCTGGCAAGATAGACAATCTTAAAAATGCTTGCATTAGAGTATTACAAGTGTACTTGCGAAAAGAATTAAAATTTCATAACAACATTGTAGATGAAAATGAATGTTTTGAACTCATAGACGATAGACCAATATTAAACGAAAAACCAGACTATACAAAAGTTAAAGAAATACTTTCAAAAATCATACAGAACAAACTTGAATATCAAGTATTTGAATTCTATTACAACGGAGTAGAACCTAAACTTATAGCAGAATTTTTAGGCATAAGCGTAGATAGAGTTTACAGACGAAGAAGAAAATTCAAAGATAGATATGCAATGTATTATATGTAATATTTCAAATATTCCACGATAAAAAGTGGAATATTTTTTGAATATTGCCTTAACTTTCACCCTTTTTTGTGGCTGTATTTAGAGAAGAATAGCAAAAATCGTGCAACTTTTTACCAAAAACTACAAGTTTGTTTGGGTTTTGTTGGGAAAAAGTACTAGTTTTGTACTAGTTTAGTTCCTTACATTTTTAAATCATTTATGCTATTCTCTTCTTGAAATTAAATTAGACAACGCAAAATGGCAAGCCGAGAAGTTAGTTTATTGGTATGCTCTGAGCCAAAATTTAAGAGTCAGTGGTTGCATTTTATGGGCATAGAAAAATATTTTTCTATGTCTTTTTTAATTCCAAATTTTACAAAAAAGGAGTTAAAGAAATGCGAACATTAAAAGTTGAAAAGGTGTTAGATTTATCACTTCTTAAAGAAGATTTTTTCTTGGAAATTTTAAATCTAATCACAAAAGCAAGGGAGGAACAAAATGCACTATCCAAAAAGTAAAGTATATTTTGACGGTAGTCATTACATCGCTATTCCTCATACCACGCAACCGTGGAAAAGTAAGAAAAGAAAAGTTAAGAAAGATAAAAACGAAGAAAAAGTTAAGGAAATTTTAGAAAGTAAGAAAGATAAAGTTAAGAGTGAAAAAATTAAAGAAGCAGTTGAAGAAATAGATAAAGAAGTTAAAGATATTGAGAAGTCAAAAGAGATAGTTAAGAAAGTTTTAAATAAGGAAAAGCGAAATCGAATTGTTAGACTTACAAGGCTATATAGAAAAGTGAATTTACAACAATGGACGCACTTTTGCACATTTACCTATGATAGTAAAAAATTAAGCGAAGAAGAATTTAAAAAGAAACTACTAAATTGTTTAAGACATCTATCTAACCGCAAAGGCTGGAAATATATTGGAGTTTGGGAACGAAGCCCTATAAATAATAGACTCCACTTTCACGGAATTTTTGTGATACCGAAAATGATTGGAGAGATTATTGAAACCAAAGACTATTCTACAAAGACTCATAAAATGCAGATAACATACCAAAACACTTTCTTTTTAGATAGATTTGGTAGAAACGATTTTAAAGAGATTGAACATAGTTCTCTTGTCTATCAAGCAATTTCATATATTCTCAAATATATTAGAAAGACTGGCGAAAGAGTTGTCTACTCAAAGCATCTGCAAACATACTTTATCTCGGACATTTTAGAAAGTGATATCGTTTGCACCATAGGACAGGAAGATAGAAAACTACTTCTCTTTGATGACTTTCTTTGCATTGACGAAGGTGTTGTTATGGGTAAAGTTAGTCCAGAAGTTATCAGTGAAATGCCAAAGAGTAATTAGTCTTTCGGGTGCGAAGTTTAAACGAAAACTCACTATTGTCAAAGGTAAAGTGCATTGTTTCACAACCTTTGACAATAGTTCTAAAATTTAAAATTAAAAAACAACAATTCGTTTCCGTTTGTTTCGCCCCTGTCGAAAGACAGAAAAATAGAATAAAAGGAGAAAAAGAAGTGAAAACAGCAGTAATATATGCGAGATACAGTAGCAACAACCAAACAGAGCAATCAATCGAAGGTCAAGTTCATGTTTGCCAAGATTTTGCTAAACGGAATGATATAGTTATCGTAGATTCATACATAGACCGAGCAATCTCTGGCACAACGGACGAGAGAGAAGCCTTTCAAAGAATGTTAAAGGACAGCAATAACAAAAAGTGGGACTATGTGTTAGTCTATAAACTTGATAGATTTGCAAGAAACAAATATGAATCAGCAATTCATAGAAAGCACCTAAAAGATAATGGAATAAAACTATTGTCCGCTATGGAAAACATACCTGAAACACCAGAAGGAGTTTTACTTGAAAGCCTGCTTGAAGGTATGAACCAATATTTCAGCGAAGAATTAGCACAAAAAGTAAGTCGTGGACTTCACGAATCACGAATGAAAGGACATTGTATAGGCTCAGTTCCATTTGGATATGTAAAAGAAAACAAAATGCTAAAAATAAATGAAGATGAAGCAAGTATTGTTAAACGAGTATTTGAAGATTATGCGAGTGGTAAAACAATACTTCAAATTTGTAGAGATTTTGAAAAAGAAAATATAACCAACAAAGGTAAAAAGTTTATTCCAGAAACCATAAGGCACTATTTAAAGAATGAATTTTACACAGGTGTTTATAGATTAAATGGTAAAGTTTACGATAAAATCTATCCACCTATCATATCACAAGAACTATTCCAAAATGTAAAGAAAAGACTTGACGCAAACCGATATGGTTGCCGAAAAGACAATCACGAAATATTTAGGTTGAAAGATAGAATTTATTGTGGGTGTTGTGATAGAAAAATGTATCCTGTGTCTGCAATTTCTTCTAATGGACAAACTATACGATATTACAAATGCATAACTACCAAGAAAAGAAATTGTTTAGTTGGAATCATTGATAAAACCTTTATTGAAAGCGTGATTGATAAATTCTTAATATCTCAATTCAATATTCCAGAAAATTTAGAAGAACTTTCTACCAAAATCTATGAACTTCATAAAAAGAGAGTTGGAAATAACAACTCTCTTAATGCATTAAAAAATGAATTGCAAAGAACCAATACCGCTATTTCAAATATTATGATAGCAATAGAAAAAGGGATATTAACAGACACAACAAAATCTCGACTTGAAGAACTAGAAAAACAAAAGAAAGATTTGCAAGAAAAGTTAGTTGTAGAGCAATCAAAAGAACGCTTTGATCTAACAAAAGAAGATATTCAAAATTTCTTTAAATACACAATGAAAAAATGCCCAAATAAAGCCATAGAACTTTTCATAAAGCAGATTAGGGTGTATGACGAGAAAATTGAAATCTATCTTAATTACTCTATAAACCAGCCACAAACCACCGAGCAAGCATCTAAAAAACTTTTCACCGAAACCCACACCACCCAACGCACATTCAAAGGTGGCACAACAAGAATTTACTCCAAATCTTATGATGTGTATGTGGTAATATAACTATACAAACTTAATACAAAAAATATATGTAAATATTTGTTCCCCATATTAAACTTATTCTATTTTCTCTAGAGCAATAATAAAACAAAAGAAAAAGAGTATATTTTAAGATAAAACTTAATTTATACTCTTTTCTTTCTCTAAAAATACCGCTAGTTTCAAAATTGCTTGACTAAAACTCACTATTTTTTTTTGTTTTATAAAATGTTGTGAAAACTTGCCCCCATGAAATGTTGAAAAGTTTCAAGATAATGTTTTATAAGTTCCAAAGAAACAAAAAATTCAATAGGCTCATCTTCATCTATGTATGTTTTTAGTCTCACTATTTCCACACCCATTTGTTCGATAGCTTTATGATTGACCATAAAACACATTTTGCTTTCGTTGACTGTCCAAGAATATTCCAAATTGTCAACCAAGCTTGCCACTTCTCCATCAACAATGCCATTGTTTTTTGCCACTTCTTCAATTTCATAGCAATAATTTTGAATTTCTTTAAAAGAATTTATTATCAGTCTGTCCTCTACCACACAAATAGCAATCAGAGTCCCAACAATCACAAAAACAGACACCAATTTAAACCACATATACTTAGTCATTCTTCCACCGACCCCAACTGTTTAAGTTGCATCGTGAGATATTTGTCATTAAATTTTTGTATGTAAACATCACCGTTTTTATCAACAGTCAAAATAAGCACATCTTTAACTTTTTTTATATTTGCTTTTTGCAAAATGTTTTTTACATCAATTTCGCTTATGTTTGCAATTGCAAGATTTTGTTTTACAATTTTTCCTTCATTGATAATGTTTACAGGAATGGCACTCTTCTCTGTTTTTATTTTCATATCTCCAATCGTAACTGGAGAATAAAGGCTCTTAGGCAAAACACTCATTTTTCCATTGGTTTCCATAATTGCATATTGAATTTGCTCTATTTTAAAATACCCGCACCCTCTTATTGCTTCAAAAACATCATCAACAGATATGTTTAAATTTTTTAGTGCCTTATAATCTATCCCATTTGGATTTATCACAATCACAGGTTTTCCACTCAAAAAAGAGGAAAATTTATTGCTTAATTTACACAGCAAAGTCAATACAAAATGGACAATAACAAGTGTTAACAAAGGGACTATCCCGTGCAAAACAGGGACAGAAACTTCAGCCATAGGTATTGTGGCAAGATCAGCAATAATAAGAGTCAAAACAAGCTCAAAAGGTTGCATTTGTCCAAGTTGCCTTTTGCCCATAAGCCTGTATAAAAACAAAACCACTAAATAAATAATTATTGCTCTTACAACTATTGTTAACATAAAAATATTATAAGTAATTTTCAAAAATTAACACAAAAATTTGATTTTTATTGGATTTTTTGTGATTTTTTTCTATTTTTTCTTTTAATTTTCAAAATATTTGATTTTTCAGATATTTTTTCTTTAAGTTTTACCGCATAAACAGAGATGTTTACAACATTGAAAAAAGAACATAAAATTACATATACAATCACTCCAATAAATGTTGAAATCACAATGTCAAAAAACATAGGAAAAATATAGGAAAGCAAAGAACTAATAAACGAAGTTAGTGCCACAGTTGGAATGGAAAACAAAATAAATTGCAAAAGATTTTTTTTGATATTTATTTCTATCTTCAATTTTTTCCTCAACATAATCAAGTTTAAAACTGAAGTAATAATTGAAGAAACGCCCATTCCTATCACAAGTGCATTGATGCCTATAAATTTTGTTAAAGACAAAATTGAAACAAACAAGAAAACGCCACCAATAATATAATTGATAAACGATTTCACTTCCAACCCAACCGAATTTAAAACGGCAGAAGAAATGTTTGTTATTCCCATTGGAATCATGATCCAAGCAGCATACTGCAAAAGTTTTCCACTCAATTCGTTGTCATAAATAAAAACTCCAAACTTGTCCCCTATTGCCATAAACACAGGAACTATCATAAACGAAACAAACATAGAAAACAAAAGAGAAGATTGAACTCTTGTTTCAATATGTTTTGTGTCATTTTGCACCATCGCCATAGAGATGTCAGGGACAAGCGCTGTCGCAAGCGAGCCAATCAGTGCAGAAGGAAGATACAAAAAAGGAAAGGTCATTCCAAGTGCAATACCATAAAGACTCATAGCTTGAGAAGAAGTATATCCTGCTGCCATAAGTTGAGCAGGCAAAATCAATGCAACAAGCGGTTGGACAAAACTACCTGCGACTCTTACTCCTGTTATTGGTGCAGATTGTCTGATAACTTTTTTATATATTTTGGTTGGTTTGTTTAATTTTCCACCATAGAAAAAATATAGCAACATCACAAAAAATGCCGAAACTAGACAGGACAGAGTAAAAGACCACGCAACAGACATTGCATTTTGCAAAGCAGTCATACCTGACGCGAGCAAAAGCACACAGATAGCAATTTTGACAATTTGCTCCAAAAGTTCGGAAACGCAAAGCCCAAAGTAGTTGTCATCTCCCCACATTGCCCCACGAAAAACACTGTAAATTGCAGAAAAAATTAGAGACGGCAACAAAATAATCAATATATAAATGCAGTTTTTGTCAGTAAAAAGATTTGCAAACAAATTTCTGAAAAGGAGTATTATCAAACAAAGAAGCACGCTTACAGCAAGTCCAACAAACAAACTTGAAGTGACAAGACTTCCAATTTCTTTTCTTTTTGCACCAACCCTATAACTTGCAGTCATTCTTGAAATAATCAAAGTAAACCCACTTGAAACAATTGTCAAAAGCACCATAAATATAGAAAGAGCCACTTGATACATGCCAAGTGCTTCTGCTCCAATTGTTCTGGAAAGAAAAATGCGAAAGAAAAATCCCAACATCCTTGTCAGCAAAGAAAAAACTGTGATAATTGCAACATTTTTAAAGATTGATTTCATATATTTTAATTTATAAGAATTTTTGCTGATTTATGACTAATAAGATATATCAATCAAAATAAAGGAGAATTAAGACAAAGTATGAGTATGAAAAAAATACCTTTTCCATATTATCAAGTTAAAAAAGGCGAAAACTTGAAAATAATTTCACAAAAATACAATATAGACAGCACAAAAATATTGCTTGACAACAATCTCTCTCCAAAACAAATAAAAGAAGGAATTTTCATTGTGTTAAACAAAAATTAGTCCTTCTTTTCTTCGTTTTTTGAAGCATTTTTTTCAATCATCTTTATCGCTTTCACTTTTTAAACATTCTTTCCCAGCCTCAACATTGCAAATGGTCTTTTTTGATTTGAATTTGTTTTTTAAAAAAGATTCTATTTGTGGTCGAAATTTGAAAGACAGAAAAAGCAAAACTCCAACTAGAACAATTATAAACGCCCACGCAACAAGTCCCCAGCCATAATAAGGTATTATCTCTCCGCTTCCTATATAGCAAGTCAAAAAAATTCCAATCGGTCTTGCAATCAAATTTGTAATGACAAAAAATTTCCAAGTCATATTAGTAAGCCCAGCCACCAAACACAAAACATCATCAGGGAAAATAGGCAAAACCATCATCACAAAAAATGAATACTTTGCCTTTGTCAAAAAGTCAGTCCATTTTTTGCAAGTTTCTTCGCCTACCATAAATGCAACAAGCTTTCTTCCAAATTGTCTTCCAAGCCAAAATGCCAACACACTTCCAAGCATAATTCCGGCAAGGCTTAAAAGAGCCGTCTGCAAAGGACCATAAATTAGCACTCCAGCAAGTGTGGAAATTGTTGAAGGAATTGGCAAAAATGTGACTTGCAAAAATTGCAACATAACAAAAGCAAATCTACCCCAAAATCCCATAGACAGAATCAGTTGTCTAATTTTGTCAACAGAGTTTATATATTCCCAAGCACCAGTCCAAACCAAAACATAATATGCCAAAACAATAACTGCTGTAAAAATTGCAATAACAATCAACGAACGAATTATTTTTGATTTTTTAGATAAGGTCTTTCTTTCCTTCCTTTCTTTTTTTGCCATAATTATAATTTTATTATATTCAAAATTTATTTAAATTTTCAGTTAAACCTCCAAAATAAAATTTGTTATGGATTATATTCGCTTGGATTGGTTTTTTCGAGTTTGTTTTTGACAATTTCTTCTGATGCCTTTGTGACTTTTTGAGGCTTTATAATTTTTACATCGCTTGCAGGAATAATCATCCCCTCAACAGGACTTTCAACTCCTTCCATAACAATTCCATCTTGTGGCAAATAATAATCGTGTCTTATCTCTTTTTCTTCCACCAATTCTCCGTTTTTGTAATACTGCAAATATCCTTTGCTTTCATACCCTTCTCTTGGATATTTTATTCTTAAATATTCTCCCTTATATAAAATTCTGTTTGAATATTCTCCTTTTGTGTCAGGAATGATTTTGTCCCCATTATGAGGTAAAATTTTGACAAGTTCCGCCCTTCTTTTTATTGTCAACCCTTCTTCAAATTTTTGACCATAAATTTGCACTGTGACATTTGAATCATCCGCAAAAGTTTTGATATAAATAGGATTATCAAGAGTATTTTTAAATACCAAATCAGAATAACTTCCCGAAACCATTGCATCAAAAGACAATGGCACATAAGATGCCGGCAACGAATGATGATTTACACTCAAAATTTCTATATCAGACAAAAGCAAGGCATTGTAAAGAGTTGTGGAAGCTTGACAGACACCACCACCTACACCATCAACATAAACTCCACCTACAATGATATGTGCATTTTTATATCCCTGTGCTTCCGTTCTTGGACCAGTTGTTTCATTAAATGACACCGTTTGTCCAGGTTCAACAATCATTCCATTGAAACTTTCAATAGCCTTTTTCACATTGTTTTTCCTTTCTGCAGAACTTGTGGCATAAGATGTTGAAAATTCTCCACGCAATACCACGCTATCTTTCAATGCTTCAATGTCAATTTGATTTTCTATTTCAATAATCGGTATTTCAATTTTTACCTTTTTGTTGTTTGTCAAAGCATTGTCTATTTCTTGATAAAGTTGATCACGATTTACAATTATGGCGTTTTGTCCTTCATCAACAGCAAACACCTGTTCTTCATTTGGTTGAAAAACCAAACAAGCAGGTTTGCTTTCTTGTTCTACTTCATCAATAATATCATTTATTTTTTCATCTATATCTGCCAAAACATTGGTGTAAGAAATTTGAAAATCTTTCCCCTCTGCCTTGATTTGTTTTGCCTTTTGCATATTTTGAAAAAAGTTTCCATCTTTGCCATATTTTGAAATCTGTTCTATAAGTGGTTGTATTTTGTTTGAAACTTCAAAGTCACTTCCACATAAAGTCCAACTCTTGTCTTTGCTTGTAAGTTCTATTTCAATCTCTTTTCTGCTGTTTAACATATCCGTCAAAACAACATTCTCTGCTTCTGCAACTGACATCCCACCAACATCAATCCCGTTTATTTTTGTGTTATCGTAAAATTTTTCTTTGCCCGTAATAGTGTTTTCAAAGAAAAATTGGCACCCTATCAAAAGTGCAACTGACATAGCAGAAACTCCCAAAAACCATAAAAAACCTTTTTGACTTTTCTCTTTTTTGTGAGAGCTGTTGGCATTTTTTTTGTCATCTTTTTTATTTATCTTTGATTTTTTTTCGTCTTGATTTTTTTTCATAAATTTATTATGCCAAATAAAATCAAAAATATTAAACCAAGGATTTCATTCTTTGTAATAAAAAAATTATTGAAATAAATCAATAATTTTGTAAGTTTTTTTCGATTTCTTTAAGCAAAGACTCTTTGTCATTTTTGATTTTTCCATCAAAAACCTTTGAAAGCAAATTGTTTAAAATTCTCTCATAATTTCTTTTGTCAATATCTGGGAAAGTTTGTTTTATATCCGCATTGTTTATCTCAAGATCAGAAACAGCAATCACGAGTCCGTGCTTGATGATGTATTGATAGAAAAAGTTGTATTTACTTTGCAATCTCTTTGATTTGCTTCCAAGCAAAGGATAAATGTATGCCCAGTCTTGATAATACTTAAAGAAATAATTTTTGTTTTTCATCCCTTTGATTGCGTTGTAATATCCTGACAAATAGACAAAAACTTTTTTTATCCAAGATTGATTGAAACCAAGTTGGTCTTTCAAAAATACTTCCAAGAATGTTTGCAAACATTCTGGTTTTTGAGAATCTACAATGTCAATTAAAAGTCCCAAAAGTCTGTCTTCAGTTTTGTAAACCATTTTGTATCTTATTTTTTTTACTGATAAGTCAAAATACTTCCAAACACCCATAAGATTTAGAAGCTTTAATGCTCTTTTAAGACCTTTCTTGTTTAAATTATATCGTTTGTCACAATATAAAATCTTTTCTAATTCAAGCAATTTCCTATTGCCTTGAATATCTTTTATGTTTGATACATATTTTATTGCCGATTTCAATGTGTTTTTATCAATCTTAAAATTGAGCTCACCAGCAATTCTAACCATGCGAAGAATTCTTTCCCCATCATACTTCAAGACTTCGTCAGGATTGATGTTGCAACGAATAATTTTTTGGTTTAAATCTACAATGCCATGATAAATGTCCACAATTTCATCTTTGTTTATGTTGTAATAAATTGAATTTACAGTAAAATCTCTGCGAACAGCATCTTCCTCAATTTTGTCTGTAAATTTGACTTGAACTGGGCAGTGTGATCCATTTTCTTCGTAAACTTCTTTTCTGAAAGAAGTATATTCATAGCTTTCTTTGTCATTAAAAATCAAAATTGATCCCAACTTTAAGTTTTTTATTTTGACAGAAAACTCAGACCCTTTAAGTCTGTTTGACACTTCTTCAATGTTTACACTGCTTGTCAAGTCAACATCACCCTCTGACAGCCCAAGCATTTTGTTTCTAACAAATCCTCCAACGATATATAAATTTTCTGGGAAAAATTTTGCTAATTTTTTTAAATCTTCAGAAATTTGAATAAACATTTTGCCTCCCAAACAAAAATATACACAAAATTAAATTATATCAATCGTCAAAATTAAACATAAAGCGAGTTTCAAACTGCATAAATCATATAGAATAAAAATAATATAATTACTTAAAAAAGTCAATTATATTTGACATTTTGCCAAAAATTTAATAAACTTAAATACGAAGATGAAAAAGATAAAGAAAGCTAAAAATAATAAGAAAAAACAAGTGTTGCAAGACATCCAAATTGTTCGTTATCAAACAGATAAAGAACATGGTCTTTCTGAGGAACAAATCAACGAAAGAATAGAGCATAAACTTGTCAATGATACAAAGATCAAAACATCAAACAGTTATTTGCAAATTTTCTGTAAAAACATATTTACAGTCTTCAATGTGATTTGGCTTGTGATTGCCATAGCATTGATGTGCGTAAATGCTTGGAGCGATCTTTTGTTTTTGTTTGTCGTAATTGCAAACACAGCAATTTCAATTTTTCAAGAGATCAAAGCAAAAAACACTGTTGAAAAACTTTCTATGGTTACCGCCCCAAAAATTAAAGTCATAAGAATGGGCGTGCAACTTGAAATCAAAGGTGAAGATTTGCTTTTGGATGATATTATCATTTTGGAAAACGGGAATCAAATCCCAGCAGACTGCATCATTATTGATGGAACTGTTGAAGCAAACGAAAGTTTGTTGACTGGCGAATCTAATCTTGTCAAAAAGAAAGAAGGAGATTATTTGCTAGCAGGAAGTTTCCTTGTTTCTGGGTTATGTTATGCAAGAGTTGATAAGGTCGGGAAAAATAACTACATTCAAACTGTTGCAGAAAGAACAAAAGACTTCAAACCTCAAACATCAAACCTTTTTAAAGACTTAAACAGTTTGATTAAGATCATTATCATAATTTTAATTCCTATCGGCGTTTTGACATTGTGTAAAGAAATTTATGTAACAGGAATAAAACTTGAAGAGGCAATCACCAGCACGAGTGGTGCACTAACTGGAATGATCCCGGCAGGAATGTATCTGCTTATTACCGTTGGTCTTTCTGTTGGAGTTATCAAACTAGCCAGAAAGAAAACCTTGGTTAAAAATTTGTATTCAATTGAAATGCTTGCAAGAGCAAATGTGCTTTGTCTTGATAAAACAGGGACAATCACAGACGGCACAATGAATGTTGTTGAAGTGTTGCCACAAAACAACTTCTCTTTGCAGTCAATAGAAAAAATAATGAAAACAATCCTTCCTCATCAAAAAACAATGAACGCAACAAGTGTTGCTTTGGTGGAGAAGTTTGGAAAAGAATTAAATTCTTCTGTTAAAGAAGTTATAGAATTTTCTTCTCAAAGAAAATACAGTGCTACCACTTTGAACAATGGAAAAACATATTATGTTGGTGCTGTTGGTTTTATAAAATGTGCTTTGACAGCTCAACAAAAAAATTTGATGAATCAATACATGGAAAAAGGCTTGCGTGTGATTTCTCTTGTTGAAGACTCAAACCCATACACAGAAAAAACAGCCGGCAAGAGAGGAAAACTTGTTTGTCTCTTTGTCCTTGAAGACCATATAAGAAAAGATGCCATCGAAACAATTGATTGGTTTAAAAAGAACAATGTTGACATTAAAATAATCTCTGGAGATGACGCTCTTACTGTTTCAAAAATTGCAAAAAGAGTTGGAGTGGAAAACAGTGACAAATATGTATCTCTTGAAAATATGAGCCTTCAAGAAGTGGCACAAATTGCAAACAAATTTACTGTTTTTGGCCGTGTCACCCCAGAACAAAAGCATGTGATTGTAAAAACATTAAAAACCCAAGGAAATGTTGTAGCAATGACTGGTGATGGTGTAAATGACACTTTGGCACTTAAAGAAGCAAACTGCTCTATTGCTATGGCTGATGGAAGCGAAGTCGCAAGAAACATCTCTCATCTTGTGCTTATGGAAAGCAACTTCTCTGCACTTCCTTCAATCGTTAAAGAAGGAAGACAGATTGTAAATAATGTTCAACACTCTTCTGTGCTTTACTTGATGAAAACTTTGTTTACTATTATGCTTTGTATAACAACTTTGATTTTGAGAATATCTTACCCATTCACACCAAAACAACTGTTGCTTCTTGAAATGTTTGTTATTGGGCTTCCATCGTTTATCTTGACATTCCAACCAAACGACAAACTTATTCGAGGTGATTTTATTCCTCAAGTTTTGAAGAAGTCTATCCCTTGTTCTTTATTAATGTTTATAAACATTCTTATTGTTTTAATATTAAATGAAAACACATCAACATTGTCACCAACAGAATACACTTCACTTTGCACATTGCTTTTGACATTCGTTGGATTTGTAAATTTGGTTTGGATCTGCTGGCCTCTCAACTGGCTTAGAGGTATTTGCATAACAATTTCTGCAATCCTTATTATTTCTTGTTTGTGGGGATTAGGACAATTCTTCTCAATCACAGATTACACTTTCCCAGTTATAGTCACACTTGCAACACTACTTCTTTGCACAATTATGCTTATAGTCGCAGTCTTCTATCTCAAAGAGTGGTATCTAAATAGAAAAGAAGCAAAAGCTTTGGCTAAAGCTGGAGTTGAAAGCAACAACACTGAAGAATATCCAGCAAACGGACAAATAACACAGGTCGTTGTTGAAACACCTCAAGACAAAAAATCAAAAAAGAAAAAAGTGGATTTGTGGCAAAAGATTTCATCAAAATTTACAAAAGAAGAAACAATAGCTGATGTTGAAGATGACTTGCCAACTGTTATGTCTAAAAACAAAAACAATATTCAAACATCAAATAGCAGTGATACAAAAAATATTGCAACAAAACAAACGACAACAAAGAAGACTTCACCTGCTACAAAATCTTCATCAAATAATGCTACAAAGAAAACTGCAAGCACAACAAGTTCAAAAAGCAAAACAACAAAAGACAAATATGTTGGAACTAAAAACATAAAAATTAAGAAAAAATCAAATGCATAATTTGATTTTTTTGTTTTTAAAGCCATAGACAAAAAAATTATTTGCTTCTATAACAAACAAAAAAGTTGGTGAAATTTACACCAACTTTTTTCTATTTCTTATTTATTTGATAACCTTCTCTTGCATCCTTTATGTCATATCCAAGATCAGAAATCTCTTGTCTTAATTTGTCTGCCAAAGCAAAGTCTCTGTTTTTCTTTGCATTCCATCTTTCTTCTGCTTTTGTTTTGACTTCTTCTGGAATGTCTTGTTTCTCTTCCAAACTCAATCCTAAAACTTCATTAAATTTCAAGAAAGTTTTATAAACATTTTGGCTTCTTTCTTCTTTGAGCATTCTCAAAACTGTAGCGATTGCCTTTGGCATATTCAAGTCATCATTGACACTTTCCAAAAATTCTTTTTCATATTCAGAAGTATCAACCACGGCTGTGCCGTTTTTATGCTCTGCAACCAAGTTTTTGATTGTCTTTAATGTGCTTTTTGCCATATCGAGTGCATCAAAAGTAAAATTCTGTTGTTTTGAATAGTGAGCCATAAAGTAGAAAAATCTAAAGACTTCTGCATCATAACCTTTTTCTTTCAAATCAGCAAGCGTATAAAGATTTCCCAAACTCTTGCTCATTTTCCCGCCATTGACTTGCAAAAACTCAAGATGCATCCACATTTTTACAACCTGATGACCATAATAGCAATTGCTTTGTGCAATTTCATTTTCGTGATGAACAGGCTTGTGATCGACACCACCTGTGTGGATATCAATAGTCTCACCCAAATATTTGTCGCCAATAACCGAGCACTCTATGTGCCAACCTGGATAACCCATACCCCAAGGACTTTCCCATTGCATAATGTGTTCTTTTGGAGCTTTTACCCAAAGCACAAAATCGTATGGAGAATGTTTCTCTTCATCAACATCAATTCTGGCACCGGCAAGTTTTTCATTTATGTCCATACCAGAAAGGCGTCCATAGTCTTTGAATTTTGCTATATCAAAATAAATGCCCTTGCTTGTTTCGTAAGCATAACCTTTTTCCATAAGTCCTTGAACAAACTTAATCATTTCAGGAATTACACTTGTTGCTGGCACGATATGTTCTGGCATATCAATATTGAGAAGCTTTGCATCGTTCATAAAAACATTGGTATAAAACTTTGCAATTTCCCAAGGAGATTTATGTTCTCTCTTTGATGCAACAAGCATTTTGTCTTCACCTTCATCAGCATCAGAAGTCAAATGCCCTACATCAGTGATGTTCATAACTCCATCAAGTTTGTAACCGTTGTATTTGAGCACTCTTCTTATATTATCCATAAAAAGATAAGCACGGAAATTTCCAATATGTGGATAATAATAAACAGTAGGTCCGCAAGAATACATTTTTACAACTTTTCCATCGTGATATGGGACTTCTTCTTTTCTTCTAGTAAGCGAATTATAAAATTTAACCATATTTCCTCCAAACAAATTATATCTTTTTGTTAAGATATATAGAAAGTGTTTCGAGAGCATGTTCAACTTCAGAGTTCTGCTCTCCGAAAAACTCATCAAGAGATTGAATAAAATTGGCAAGTTCTGTTTTGCCTTTTTCAGTCAAAAACATCATACGACATCGTTTGTCAATCTCTCCCTGTTTGGAAACAACCAATCCTTCCTCTTCAAGGGATTTTGTCATCAATGCAAAATTGGATTTTTTCAAGCCAAGTTTGTCAATAATCATACTGACAGATAAATTTTCGTATTGGGAAATAAAATACAAAACCTTAATGCGAAGCAAATTGTTTTTTGCAAAGTGTTTTGTAAGATTTTCTGTTAAAGCTTCAATTTCAATTATCTTGTCAACATTTTTCATACAAATATATTATATAAAAATGCTCCAAAATTTGCAACCAAATTGCTAAATATAAAACAAAAAGTTATGAAAATATCAAAATCAAACCTTTTTGAAATAGTCCCCAAAGATAAACTCCAAGTCAAAGCAACATTCACTTATTATTGCTTGCTTTTAAATGAAAAAAACTTTAAAATAGGTATATGGCATTAACTGGTACAATTGAAGATATAGTATATAGAAATGATGAAAATGGCTACACAGTGGCAAGACTAGAAAAAGATGATTCTATTGTCACTGTCGTAGGCAAATTTATTGATGTTCAAGTGGGTTCTCTTGTGACTCTTGACGGAAAATATGAAAAGACAAAATATGGAATTCAATACAGATTCGATTCCTATGAAATTTCTATGCCAAAATCTTTGTCTGGCATAGAAAAATATTTAGGCAGTGGACTTATAAGAGGTGTTGGACCAATTACTGCAAAAAAAATTGTTGAACATTTCGGCAAGGACACCTTGGATGTGTTGGAATATACCCCTCAAAAGCTGTCAGAAGTTTCTGGCATAAGCGCTAAAAAAGCGACAGAAATTGGTTTTTCTTTCAAAGAACATAGAGAAGTGCAAAACACAATTATGTTTTTGCAAAACTTCAACATAACAACAAACATGGCATTGAAAATTTACAATGTCTATCACGAAAAAACAACTGACATCGTAAAAAACAATCCTTACAAACTTGTCGAAGACATTGACGGCATTGGCTTTGCAACAGCCGACAAAATTGCTCAAAATGCAGGACTTCCAAAAGACTCTCTGTTCCGTTTAAGAGCAGGACTGATTTATGTTTTGAAAACATCTTGCGAAAAAAATGGAAACACATATTTGCCAAAAAATATGTTGTTGGAACAGGCTGCTGACGCCTTGGAACTTTCTTTGCAAGAACAAGAAGCAAAGTTTACCGAAGCATTTGATTCTTTGTGCCTAGACAGGACAGCGGTAACAACTTGGGTCGACAACACAGAGATTGTTATGCTTTCAAAATATTATTATTACGAAAACTCTATTGCACAAAAATTGGTATGGCTGGCAAATTGTCAAAATGAAGAAGAGTTTAATGTAAATGAAGAAATTGCAAATTTCGAACAAAGAAATCACATCACTTTTCATGAAGAACAAAAGAAAGCAATTATTGGAGCAATAAACAACGGTGTTTTTGTAATTACTGGTGGCCCAGGAACTGGAAAGACGACAATTATAAAATGCATTTTGGAAATCTTAACTTCTCAACAAAAAACCGTTTCGCTTGTCGCCCCAACAGGCCGTGCAGCAAAAAGAATGAGTGACAGCACTGGTCACGAAGCAAAAACAATTCACAGACTTTTGGAAGTCAATGTTATTCAATCAAACGAAAGTTATTTTGTTCACAACGAATCAAATCCATTAAAGACAAATGCTGTAATCGTTGATGAAGTTTCAATGGTCGATGCAGCACTTATGAGTTCTCTCCTCAAAGCTATGCCAAGAGATTGCAAATTGATTTTGGTTGGTGATAAAGACCAGTTGCCAAGTGTTGGTGCTGGAAATGTTTTGGCAGACATTTTGCAAAGTGGAGTTATTTCATATTGCATGTTGACCAAAATTTTTAGACAAAATGAAAAAAGTTTGATCATCACAAACGCACACCTTATCAATGAAGGGAAAATGCCTTTGATCGACAACACAAGCATGGATTTCTTCTTTGACAGCAAAAACGATCCTGAAGTGATTAAAGACACAATTTTGGACTTGGTGACCTCTCGCCTTCCAAAATTTTTGGGTGTTGACCCACAAACCATTCAAGTGCTTGCTCCTTTAAAAGCTGGCGTGTGTGGAATTGAAAATTTAAACAAAGTTCTTCAAGAGCGTATAAATCCTCCTTCATCAAACAAAAGACAAGTAGAATTTGGGCATACAATTTTCAGAGAAGGCGACAAAATTATGCAAATGAGCAACAACTACGACCTTGAATGGAAAAAACACGGCCGTTTTGCAGATGAAACAGGAAAAGGTGTTTTCAATGGTGATATTGGCTTCATCTCCACAATTGATCCAAACACAAGCGAAGTGATTGTTGAATTTGAAGACGGAAGAATTTGTCTTTACACAAGACCAGACTTGATTGACTTGTCACTTTCTTACGCCATAACAATTCACAAAAGCCAAGGTTCTGAATTTGACACGATTGTTATCCCTGCAATTGCTGGGCCAAGCATAATCCTTACAAGAAACTTGATTTACACAGCTGTCACAAGAGCAAAGAAAATGGTTGTTATTGTTGGTGAAAAACAATATCTAAAGCGTATGGTTTCAAACAAATACACAGCAACAAGATTCACGCTCTTGAAAAGATTGCTTATCTTGGCAAATGAAAAAATAAAGAAAATGTTTTAGGTGTCTATTTGGCACCTTTTTTATTGTTTAGTTTGTTCCTTGCAATTGCACAAACATAAACATTTTTAACTTTCTTTGAAATGAGTTCTGCACAATAATTTACCGTTGCACAAGTTGTGATTATATCATCCACTATAAGCACGTTTTGTTCTTTCTTAAAAGCAACAGACTTCAAAGAATACAACCCTTTCATTTTCTCTTGTCTTTCACGATAAGAAGAAAATTTCTGTTCTTTGTCATCTCTCTCTTTGTTGAAAACAGAAACAACTTCAACATTTAAAATCTTTCCTATTTCATCAGCAAGTAGTTTTGCTTGATTGAAACCTCTCTTCCTTTCTTTTTTAGGCGTCAACGGAATGTAAGTAATCATATCAATTTTCACATCACTACTTTCAATCTCTTTGGAAATAAATTTTGCAAAAGTCTTTGCTTTATATCTTTGGTTGTCATCTTTATAACCAAGTATTGCACTGCGAACAATACCTTCATAAACAAAAGGACAAAATGCCTTTTTGAAATATCTTTTATGTTTTTGACAAGAATCACAAACAGTAGCCTCATTGTCAATAGGTTCATCACAAATTATACACTTGTTTTTGTTGTTGAAAGGCAAAACTTTTTCACATTCGTTGCAATATGGTTTGTTTTCAAAGTCTGGAATATCAGTTCCACAAAATATGCATTTGTAATTTTCTGGAAACAACAAATCATTACACCACTTTGCAAACTTCTTACCTAAATCTTTCATTTTGTCTTTAAATTTTTGTTTCATTTGTATTGCAACTCCAATGTTTTTTATAGATTAACACTTTTACAAATTCAAAGTCAATTGTTGAAATAATATGATTTTAATAAGTTAAAGCACACATAAACTTTCAGCAAAACAAAAATTTATATTTTTTCTAAAAAAACACTTGACACACATTGATAAATTATATTATACTTACAAAGCATTGAGTTGTATATTTTTGGCCCCGTGGTCAAGCGGTTAAGACACCGCCCTTTCACGGCGGTATCATGGGTTCGAATCCCGTCGGGGTCACCAAAGATTGAAAAAAGACTGATAAAAATCAGTCTTTTTTGTTTTATATTAAATTTCTATAGGCTTGCCGTCAATCGCAACAAGTCTTTGAGTCCCATCTTTATCTTTTTCCAAAGTGTATCTATCTTTATTCTTTTTAAAATCCTCTATATCATCTCGAGCATATTTACTAAATATCGAGATTACCATTTTGCGTGTCTTATTTAATTTGTCTTACAAGAATTTAATATTTTACATACAACAAGTTCTTGCAGCAATAGACTAGCACGAAACAACAAAAATGTGAAGGAATAAAATCTGTAGAAACTCACCCAAACAATTTGTAAACAAACCTATATTTTGCCGTATTCCTCCAAAACATTACTCAAAGTAAGACAAAATCACGTAGGAAATAAAAAAATGAGTTTTTGCAGATATCTCGCGTGCAAACCCCATTTTCTACACTCTTTTGTGAGATTTCTTTTGTTCAGTTTTGTTAAATTGGCGTTTGCTTGTATGGTGGAGAAAAACGACACTACTTGTCTATGCTAAGCACACAACTAAATACTAAATTATTTTTTAAATAGTTTTATTTTTTTTATGAATATGCTACAATATTTTTATGAGAACGATAAACATAAATAAATATAAAATAAATTTTATCAAGATAACAAAATTATTTTTTATAATATTGATGATGGCTATAGCTTTAATTAGTCCTTTATTTATGCAAGGTTGTTCCTCTAACCAAATTAATCCACATCAATACGAAAACAATAAAACATTAACAACTTTTACTATTTCAAAAAATATTAAAACTATTTGCTCTTATGCATTTGCTTATAGCAGTGTAAAAGAAATAATATTTGAAGAAAATAGTTGTTTAGAAGTTATTGAAAGTTATGCTTTTGATGGTTGTATAAATTTAGAAAAAATAACATTTCCAAAATCACTAAAACGAATAGAAAGTTCTGCCTTTCAAAATTGCAATAAATTGTCTGAAATCAATTTTAATGAAGGATTAGAATATATAGGTTCTCGTGCATTTAATATGTGTGCAGTTACATCAAATAAAAAACTTAATATAAAATTACCTAATTCTTTAATAAATACTGGCGGACATGTTTTTCAAAATTCTAAAATTGGTAATATTATTTTAGGGAAAAACATGAAAAAGATAGAAAGTTATGATTTTTATAATACAGGATTTGACAATATTACAATATACTCTTCTACGACAGAAATAAAAGATGGTAGTTTGGACTGCGATCTTCCTTTAGCGACAACTGGTTACTATAATATTTACCTTCCAGATAAAAAATATAATTTATATTTCACAGGATATAAATTTAAATACAATCGTTTAAAAAATATATATTATTCAGGCAGTGAGCAAGATTGGCAAAATTATGTTTCTACTAATTTATTAGAAATAAATTTAGATAATGATAGTATTCAAATTCATTATAATTATTAATATAAAAATCGAACCTTGTTTTTAGTTTAGTAAACGCACAGTATAACACCTCACGCTGAAGTTGTGCCATTATCTGAAAGTGAGAATGATAAAAAATTGAAATCTTTTTTAAGAGATATCATCAAATTTCAAAGAATAACAATTTATATTTAATAAATTAAAAATATTATTTCAAAAAAAACGAATAATGGCAATAATTTAAATTAAAAGAACGTTTTCAAATATAATAATGGTCAATATTAAAAATATGAGCAAATATTTATATAAAAATCAATTGCTTAATGCATAAACGGAGGTTCTGTTTTTGAAGTTTTATTTTGCATTGAAGCTTTTTTATCAAGCAAAAACCAGATATTGAAATCTGGTAAATATGAATAAATTAAATATAAAAATTTATAAAAATTTTCAACTGAAGGAACTATTTGGCCGTTTAGCGTTCGAACAATGCAGGAATGCTCTATTCCTGTTAGTGTTTCAATCCACCCATAATTGTAGTTGGGTTCTATGTATTTTAAAACTTTCTTCAGTTGTATACTAAAATTATATTTTATAAACTCTTTACAAAACTTTTCAGATATGTTATTGATTGGTAAAGGTTTTGTTCTGTTGTACATTTCTTTATCCCTTTTAAATTCTTCTATTGTTTGATAAACGACATAATCACCTCTATTAGAAAGTCTTCCGATTTTCCCTGATTTAGTTTTAAAAGTTTCCATTTTTGTTTTAAAATATTTCTCCTTTTTTGAACAATATGTTGCATTAGTGCATATTTACACCCTATTATTAACAATAAAGTCGAATTATTATTACTTCAAAGTTGATGTTATTATAACAAAGCAAAACTTAATAGTCAACTTGAAATATTATCAAAGGAGGAAAATAAATGTATACGAGATTATTGACTTATGACTTATATTTCGGAAATTCAGATGATTATACTAAATTGTATGATTATTTAAGAGAAATCAAAGCAGAAAGACTCACAGAATCTTCTTATTTGATTAAAACCGGAATAAGTTTTGACGAAATGTGCACAAAATTGTTTTCATTGACACATTCAAAAGATAAAGTATTTTTGGCATACATAAATACTGAATATCACTTATGTGCGAAAACAATACGTTAGAATTGGACAAGTATTAAGTATATTTTGCAAGCAAAAATATTAAAACATCTGTTTCGATTTTGATCGTTCTTGTTTCGCCAAAGATAAAAAAAGACTGAAAATTTTCAGTCTTTTTTGTTTTTATTCTATACTGCCATCTTTTTGCATAAATTTTGTTCCACTTACAACAACAATTTTATACTCTTGTTTTTTTGTTCCGTCTTGCCAAGTTATCGAAAAATTTACATTGTCATCTTCTTGGGATACTATAGGATAAATATTGAAAAATCTTTGCTTTTGTCCATTTATTCTTTCCAAAAAATTGCCTGACGAATAATTTATTCCGTTCATTTCCAAAGTTGCTGTGCTTAAATCTAAACTTTCATTTGGCGCTGTTATTTTCAGCCCTATTCTGCAACCTTCTGACAGGTCTTTCGTTTCGTCAGCTTCACTGTATTGCACAACTTCATCTTCTCCACCAATATAGACAATCCTCTGACTCTTGTCATAAACAAAACTCAAACTTCCGCCAGTCCTTGCATCATCTCTAACAATACTGGCAGATTCAAGTTCTTTGCTTCCACATCCAAGACTCATGAAAGGCAACAGCAAAAGCATACACAACAAAACTACAGTAAATCTCATTTTTTTCATAATTTTATTGTGTTTAAAATTTAGAAAATTATTCTATATATAAAACCTTGTCAACTTTCTTCTTTTTCTTCATTTGCTTTGATTTGAACTTTCAAAACATCAGAACGCTTTATGCTATATTTAGAAAAAATAATAATTGCCAAAGTTAAAGAAATAGCACTGCCAAGAAAGACAATTTTCCCAAGTCCAGCCTGAACAGATAATGCCTGAACAGGTTGAGAAGAATCAAACTTGACTAAATCAAGCAAAAGCCCAATAAAAAGTAGTGCAATCGAATTTGAAAAATTGTAAGTAAAAGTGTAATAACCTGTATATCTTCCAGCATTGTTTACGCCTGTTTTGTATTGCTCCATAGTCACAACATCTGCATACATCGAATGTGGCAAAGAATACAATGCCCCAGAACCAATTCCACAAACAAACATACAAGGCAAAACAAACCAAAAGATATAGTCGCTTGTGCAATAAATTCTAAACAAAAATGTGATGCTTGTCATAGCGATTCCAAACAAAATAACCGAAAGAGCAAAAATTAAAGTTTGTTTTTTGTCATACTTTTTAACAATATTCACCCATAATGCTTGCGAAACAATAGCACCACCGAAAAGGCAGATCATCAACACAGAAATTTGAGTGCTCGAAAAATGATAGCAGAAAGTAAAAAGATGCATACCGACCGAAGTAATAAAAACAGTTGCAATCAAAGAAACAGAATAGCCAAGCATAACAATTCTAAAATCTTTTTTCTTGAAAGTCTCAACATATCCTGCAAGGATTGTAGCAAAACTGTGTTTCGTTTTGTTTTTTCCTTTATTTGTTTCACTTTCGGTGTCAACTTTTCCATTTTTATTGTTTTCATTTACACTATGAGCATAATTTGGCATTGAATGAACTCTTTTTATCGTCCCCAAAACAGTGATTATCCCACAAATCAAAACTAAAGCAGAATTTACAAATGCAATGTTTATATAGCCTTGACGGTTAAACTGCCCCTGCACTCCAATGCTAGAAGACGGCATAAAAACATACATCAAAATACTTGGCATAATCAGCCCCATGATGTAAAAAACAGTTTTAAAACCTTGCATTTTTGTCTGATCATTATAGTCTGGAGCAATATCAATGCATAATGCTGAATATGGTGTAGCGAAAAAGGTATTAAATGTTTCCTGCAAAAGTAAAAACGACAAAAGCCAAAGCATCATAACTGCTTGACTGTCTGATTGCGGACACAACCAAAGCACAACATTGTTTATTGCCAAGGCAAAACTTGCAAAAAGCATATGACCAAGTCTTCTGCCAAACAATTTGCTTCTTGTCCTATCAGACAAATAGCCAATAAGTGGATCAGACAGCCCGTCCCATAATGATGTTATTGCAATGGTAAGCCCAACCAAAAATCCTGGCAGTCCCAAAACACTTGTGGCAAAAAACATTATCAAACTGCTGACTGTTTGTCCCATAGAGCCATAACCCAAGTTTCCGATGCCATAACACAATTTTGTTTTAAAAGTTAAACCACTTTTTTTAACCTTCTGTTTCACTCTATATTTATATGATTGATGTGAAAATTAAAAAACCATAAAAACAAAACGGCTAAAAAATTTCATAAACAAACATTTTTCTGCAAACTTCAACAAAAAAAGGAGAATTATTGTTCTCCTTTTTGTTCCATTTCTGCTTTAAGTTCTTTTTTACTCTTCTTAACTTTTTTATCTTTTCCGTCTTCTTCTTTTGGAGTTCTTTGTTTGACCATAACTTCAGCAATTTCAAATCTGTGTCTGTCTATATAAACAAGTTCTTTGCAATATCTATCAATCACATCCAAAATCTGTTGACGCTCTTTTTCATAATTTGGATCAAGTTCCATTTTCAAAGAGAAAATTCGCTTTTTTGCTTTTCTGCCAGTTCTTACATCTTTTACTTTCAAATTTTCAAATGCAATCTCTGCTTCATAACCTGTTCCGCTTATGATTCTATATCTGTTTCCACCTATATCAACTCTAAGATATGGAGTGCAATGTTTAACAATATCTACAACATTGATTGTAAACAAATTGTTGAAAACTTTGTTTATTGCATCAGCAATTTGAACAGGGAAATCACTTGGTTGGTCTTTTGGTTCACATTCTCCAAGAAAATATTTTTTCTCTCGATTTTGTATATTGCTCATAGAAGTGACTCTAACCAAAGAAAAATAGGTTCTTTCTGGTGTTGTTTTTTTCCTTATAATAAGACCAGCACCTGTCAAAAGATTTTTATCAGTATCGTAAATTATTTCAACTTCTTTTATTTTTTCTTCAAACAAAATAGTATAGAAGCCAAGTTTTCTTGTCATCTTCTGCAAAGTAAACTTCTCTTTGTCTATAATGATATCATAATTTAATCTCACAGTGGAATATTTAGTTGGTTTTCCCTTATCCCCAAGAAACATATTGACTCCTTTTAACAATATTATTGTAAACAATAAAGAAAAAAAATGCAAACAAATTATCGATGTTTAAATTTTATTGTTTGGGACAATATAACTTTGTGAAAAGGAGAAAAATATGGAATTTAATGAAAGTGTAACAAAAACAAACTTAGCACGCTCTTTTGCTGCAGAGTGCCAAGCTGGAGCAAGATATCAATTTATGTCAAAGAAAGCACTTGCTGACGAACAAAAATTTTTGTCTGACACAATGAAAACATTGGCAAAAAATGAAATGGCACACGCAAAAATCTTTTACGATTATATAATTGAAAAAAGTAATGGCTCCGTAAAAAATATATCAATTGAAGCAGGCTATCCTTTTGAAATGCCTGACCTTAAAAGCAGTCTTATGGAAGAGAGCAAAATCGAACTTTCAGAAGCAGACAACATCTATCCAAGCTTTGCCCGCATTGCAAAAGATGAAGGCTTTTTGGATATAGCAAAATCGTTTGAAATGGTGGCAAATGTTGAAGCAACCCATCATAAAATTTTAGACTATTTGGGATCATTATACAAAAGCAACAAAATGTATAAAAGAAATGCTCCAACAGAATGGAAATGTTCTTCTTGTGGATATGTCAGCATCTCTAAAGAAGGCTTCAAAGAATGTCCTCTTTGCAAAATGCCTCAAGGTTATATTATTATAGATTTAGAAAAAGAATTAAGAGAAAATTAAACAAAAAAGCAGAATGATTTTTCTGCTTTTATTTTATACAATAAAAAAGAACCAACAATTAAGTTGGTTCTTTAAAAGATGTTCATTAGTCATTGAAACCTGCTTTAAAGCTCTTTCCAAACTTAAATTTTGGAGTTTTGCAAGCAGCAACCTTTACAGGTTTTTTAGTGAGAGGATTGATTTTTGTTGTTGCAGCTTTAGAAACAAGTTCAAAAGAACCGAATCCAGGGATCTGAATCTTCTCTCCTGTTTTAAGTACGCTAACAATTGTGTCGATAACTGAATCAAAAACAATTCCTGCGTCTTTTTGTGTGCAATTTGCTTTTTCAGCAACTGCTTTAATGAATTCACCTTTATTCATATTAGTTCTATCTCCTTTTGATGATAATTTCGCATATCTATGCTATTGCTATTCTATCATAAAATAAAGGGGTTTAGCAAATAAAAACGCACAAAAATAGCAAAAATATTATCTAGCAAAAAATTCTTCCATTTCTCTAAAATAAAACTTAACTACTTCCCACAAACGGTTAACAAAATTATAATCGTAAACAATAAATTCCGCTCTTCCTACAATATAATCTTCTCGACAAAATCCATTTTCTCGACAATCAGAAGAGTATTCTCTGTTGTCTCCCATATAAAACACCATATCTTGAGGCACTTGCACATAAAGCAATCCATTTTCAGAGACAAAATAACCTGCCTCTGAATTTTCAAATTGTCTTAAAAATGTTTGGTAGAAATTATATTCATATTCCCAGTTTCCACTTTCCGCAGTCTTAATGCTTGATGCAGACTTGTGAATCCAAAGAGTATCACTGTTATAAAGGTTATATCCATTTTCACCATTTTCTTGCAATTTTGCTTGCTCGTCAGAATAAGTTTCAGGATCTACGCCACTTGGAATTCTATAAAAATAAAAACGATCTTCGCCACTTTGTGTTTTGCCTTTTGCTATAGTAATATAGTCACCTTCTGTAGCCATAAGTCTTTTGATTACACTTGAAGAATTTGGTCTTTCTACAACAATAATATCAAATATCTCTGGTTTTGTTATTTTATCTATATATACTGCATCATAAGCCAAATTTTGAGCGTTGTTTGTGTCATAAAGAAGTTGCTCTTCTGTGATTTGACTGTTTAAAGTTGGCATCATGGACACCCCTTTAACTTCATAAAACTTATGTGTTGTGATAAAAACTGTATACCAAGCAAAGAAAATTAAGAAGAAAATAAGAACTATATATAGAAATATATGCGTAGCAAAATACAATGCAAGATGCTTTGTCTCATCTTTCACTTTTTCTTCACTATATTGAATAAAATCTTTGTTGTATCTACTCAAATTATTCTCCAGTTTTATTTTTATTTAAAGTCCAATTTGCAAAACTACATCCACAATAATTTTGTCTATAAAGATGGAGGTCTTTTGAAAGATTTATACTTCTCAAATAGCCATCTTTCTTTTTAAAGCTTTCTGGCAAAAATTCAATTTCCTCTCTTTGAGAAACATCTTCTCCCACCTTGTTTATTACCAAAGTATTTTTATGAGGACTTACTGACAAAGTTGTGGCAAAGATTGAATATCCATTTTCTTTTGCATACTGAGCAGTTTTCTGCAATCTAAAAAGAAAACATTTTTCACATCTAGCACCACCCTCTTTCTCGTTTTCTAGTCCTTCAACAAATTTACGCCAACCAGCATTGTCATAATCATAGTCAATAAATGGAACATTAAAAAATTGACAAACCTTTTGTTGTTCTGCCTTTCTTTTTTCATATTCTTCTCTTGGCTCTATGTTTGGATTAAAATAAAAGACGGTAACATCATATTCGTCTTTCAACCTTTCTATAACGACTGTAGAACAAGGTCCACAGCAAGAATGTAAAAGCATTTTTTTCTTCATAACGCAAATTATACTTTCTTTTTATTGACTTGTCAACTTTTGCCAATTGAAAGATTAAATTATAGTATATCTAAAATTTTATCCCAAACTTTTCACTGCATACATCATCATCTCATTCACAATTGGAGACTTTATTTTGTATATCAAAATTTTCCCATCTCGTTTATATTCGACCATGTCTTGATCTTTTAATGTTTTCAACTGGTGAGAAATCGTAGTTTGATTTATACCTAAAATTTTTGATAAATCATTGACACACAATTCTTTGATCGCCAACGCTGACAAAATTTTAATTCTCGTTTGATCAGAAAAACTTTGAAAATAAACCGCCAACTTGTTTGTGCAGTTATCATCAGGTAGCAAATCCATCATTTCAAATTTGTTTCTTTCGGTAATTCTCAACAATTTATTCATTTTTTCTCCTTTTTGTCACATTTGTTTTTTGCATCACATATATTAAACTAGCAACACCACATAACAATAATCTAAAATGTGGTGCCAAAAGATTTGAATTCTTTCAAGTCTATTTTCCCAAACAAAAGAGAAAAAGTCAAAAAGAAAAAAAATTGTTTTAGACTTATTTTGAAATATTTTGTTAAAAAGGAGGGAATTATGTCACAAGATATTTTATGGGTGTTTTTGCTCTCGGTTTTAAGCTCTTCAAATGATACAAACCTTGCAACAAACACAAACATTTTACTTTTACTTTTGCTTGGGCTTTCAAATAATAACAACAATAATAATGTAAATTATCAAGGATGCCGTTGTTTTAATAATTTAATTTAATTTCCATTTTTTATTAACATCAATTATTGCCTTAATTTTACGCATAGAAAAAACATTTTTTATCTTTAAAAATAAATAAAAAAATTCCAAAAAAATATTTTATAAAAAATTTTATAATTTTTTGTCAAATCGTTTGGAATTTTTTTTTATTTATGATATTATTCTTTTGTAATCAAAGATAAGAATATTATTTGAATCTTTTGAGAACAATAAATTAGAGTGATAATTGGAGGATAAACTTATGAACTTTTTGAATTCAATGTTAGGTGTAGGCTGGACAGATATTATTACAAACTTAGGTGCAGAATGGAGTTGGTTGTCAACCCTTTTGAGCACACTTCAAACAGTACTTTGGGTATTGTTGGTATTGGTAGGTGCTGCAGGAGCTATCTATGCTGTTTATGTTGGTGTAAAAATGGCAAGAGCTGAATCAGCTGAACAAAGAGATGAAAACAAAAAACGTTTGATCAACATTATTGTTTCAATCGTAGTTGTTGTTGTATTGATTCTCTTCTTCAACTTGTTCTTACCTATGATTCTCGATGCATTCGGCATATTTGATGACAAATATACAGAAGCTACAAATTCATTAAGATATATTCTCCATGTTTAATATTTAACTACACTTTAATTAAGCACATCACGATTTCGTGATGTGTTTTTTTTGCAAATAAAAAATATTTGATAAATAAAAAAATAGAAGAAAAATTCTTCTATTTTGTTTAATTTATTAACTGCTTAATTTCTATTCCAAATTTTGCAACATTTCTGTCCTTTCTTTCAAAATCATAGCATCAATAAATTGATCCAAGTCACCATTCAAAACACCTTCCAAGTCATATGAAGAAAGATTTGTTCTGTGGTCAGTCACTCTCCCTTGTGGATAGTTATAGGTTCTGATTCTTTCGTTTCTGTTCCCCCTACCAACTTGACTCTTTCTGTTTTGATCATATTCATTGTTTCTTTGTTCTTCATAATAGTCATAAAGTTTTGATTTCAAGATGTTCATAGCTTTTTCTTTGTTTTTAAGCTGACTTCTTTCATCCTGGCAAGTTACTACAATATTCAATGGCAAATATGTAATACGGATCGCAGTTTCAACTTTATTAACATTTTGTCCACCAGCACCACCAGAATGATAAACATCAATTCTCAAATCTTTATCTTGAATTTCAATATCAATATCTTCAACTTCAGGCAAAACTGCAACTGTAGCAGTAGAAGTGTGAATTCTTCCTTGACTTTCTGTTTCAGGGACTCTTTGAACTCTATGAACACCACTTTCATATTTCATACGAGCATAAGCGCCTTTTCCCTTAATCATCAAAGTTGCTTCTTTAATTCCACCAATTTCAGTTTCTGACATATCGATATATTCAACTTTCCAATGTTTTTTCTCTGCATAATGAGAATACATACGACAAAGTTCCAAACAGAAGAGTGCAGATTCTTCCCCGCCTGCGGCTGAGCGAATTTCAACAATAGCATTGCTATCATCATTTTCGTCTTTAGGCAAAAGTAAAATTTTTATATCTTCAACAATTTTTTCTACTTTTTCACGCAATCTATGAATTTCACTTTGGAACAATTCTTTCATTTCAGAATCTTTTTCATTTTTCAAGTCGTTTTCACAATTGTCTAAATCGGTCAAATTTTTCTTTAATTCTTCATGTGCGTTTGCCAAATCTTCCAAAGCACTTCTTTCTTTCACCAATTTTTTCCATTCTTTGTTGTCTGCAATAATTTCAGGACGAGAAATAAGGTCAGTTAATTCATCAAATCTGACCTTAGACTTTTCTGTCTTTACCAATAAATCTTTAGCTTCGTTTTCCACAAATCACCCTTTCTATCTTGTTGTAATCTTTTATTGTTTTAATTTCTTGAAATCCATTTTCTTTTAAAATATTCCTAACTGCTTTAGCTTGTCCTTTTCCGACCTCAAAAAACAACATACCATTTGGATTTAATCTTGAAGATGCCTCTTTGATGATTGTTCTATAAAAATCAAGACCATCATCTCCCCCATCCAAAGCAAGAACAGGGTCACACTCTCTAACATTTTTGTCCAATTTTGGTATCTCGTTTGTAGGAATATATGGTGGATTCGATACTATTATATCAAACTTACGCTTTCTTTTCAAGTTATCAAACAGATTTGAATGTAAAAATTCTATCTTCACATCATTTTTCTTGGCATTGTTTTCTGCAACAGCAAGCGCAGATTTGCTTATGTCAACAGCAGTAACAGTGGCATCACAATTTTTTGCAATAGAAACTGCAATGGCTCCAGAGCCTGTTCCAAGATCTAAAATTGTTGGATTTTTAAAATTCTTCTCTGCTTTTAAAACTTGTTCCACCAAAATTTCAGTTTCCATTCTTGGCGTAAGCACTTTTTTGTTTACATCAAATCTCAAACCATAAAATTCAGTGTAGCCAAAAATGTTGTCTATGCTTTCTCCTTTTGCACGCCTTTCGGTTGCCTTCATAATGTCTTGATATTGTTTTTCAGTAACATAAGAAAGCAATTTTATCTCTGCCCTATTTTTGCCAAGAACGGTAGCAATAATCCAATCTGCATCACTTTTGTCACTTATTCCTGCATTATACAATTTGTTTTTTACTTGCGTATAACAAATTGAAAAAGCAATCTTATTTTCGTCATCCATAAATTCTCTTTCCTTCTGCGAACATAACAGATTTATTTCTGTCAAAGCCACCATAACTGTTTCAATATGTGTTGTTGTCGGTTTTTCGTAAACAAGAAATGCTGTGATGTTTGACAATTTGCTTACAAATTTCAATTTTGGCAAACTTAACAACCACAAGATTTCATAACCAACACTCATACAAACAAAAAGTATGGCTATATTGAGTCCAAAATTAAACCAAAAGCCATAATCTGCTCCCCATAATGTTATCACAAGAAAATCTAAAATGAAAACAAAAATAATATAATTCAAAAAATTTGGCGTTAAATCATCATTTTTTTTGAAAAAAACGCCTAAATTTTTGATTTTTTTCATATTTTTATCTTTTTTCTGTTGTTTCTCTTTGTTTTTATCAAAATTTCTTAATACAATTTCTCCCGCCTTATTAAATCTAAAACACTCAACAACAACAGGGAAAACTCTTAAAGACAAAACAAAAAGGTAAAACAATATAAGTTTAAAAACAAAAATGACCAAGTTTCTTAATATCTCACTGCCCCTATAATCGACAATCAAATACCCAAGTTTGCCTGGCAAAAGTCCCAGAACAAAAGCTGAAAAAATCATTGCAATTACAGAAATTATAATCACCATAATCAATTTTTGTGTATAATATTTTTTTATATCTTTATTTTTTATAACCTTTTCATTGCAAACATCATAAGAGAGTATCAACGCTTGAAAAAATCCATATATGCCACAAAAAAAGAATTGCAATCCCCTTATAAATGGAACATGCCAAAAAATAATTTTATTTTTTTCTCTAAAACTTTTCATCTTCTTTTGTCCATTGCAATCTATTGCAGAAATCACCTTTTTGTCTTCACAATGAACAACCACACCATTTGATGTTGGAAAAATCGTTTTATTCATACACTAATTATTGACACAAAAAAAATTTATATGCGTTTTATAATTGTTATTGCATATTGACAACCCATGCACAATGTGTTAAAATAATTTTATGATCAAAATCTATAATCAGTTATAGATAAATAAAAAAGGAGATTTATTATGCCAGGATTATTACCTTCAGATTTTGAATTAAAAATGCAAAAAGATGGATTTATTGACAAAAGCGGAAAAATTATAAAAGGAGCTTTGAAAGACTGCGAATTTTATCTTTCAGACGACGGATATGACAAAAATGGGAATATGAGACTTTCTGTAGGTCCATATTACAATTTGTTGAGAGAGTATTCTATTTGCTTTACAATTCCAAAAGATATGATTCATACATTCTTCCATACACAAAATTTGTTGGAATTGAGAGTCCTTGATGAAACTTGCAAATACATTATGGATCCAATTGCAAAATATATTGTTGCTGCCGCATCAGATTTTACACAAGAAATTTACAAGAAAGAAAATCTTAGTATTTTTGATGGTAGTGCAAAATCTATAGAAACAAGACGCGAAAATGCTAAAAAGTATTATGAAGATTCATATTATGATACTCCAAAAGAGATCTATGACAATCTTCAAACTATCCCAGAATCATTCTTAACTTCAGATTCAGTTTTCTCTTTGTTAAGTAGACAGTTGTTTATGCAACTTTCTAAAGATGCAAAGCGTTTTGACACTCCAGAAGCTGTCATTTCTCTCAAAGAAGTGACAAACCAAACAGTTTCAAATCTTATCGACATTTTAAACGATAGAGAAGATGAAAAATTTTATGCTGGTGCAAAAAAGTTTGAAGAAGGTTTGACAAAATTTAATAGTCAACTTGAACCAGAACAAGAAAAAATAAAATAACATTGAATAAATAAAAACAAACAAAAAAAAGACGAAATTTTCGTCTTTTTTTTATTTCCATTTTTCAATTAAAAATTATAAATTATATTTTTTCTTGAAGTTTTCTACAGTACCACTTGAGTCAACAACCTTCTTCTTTCCTGTATAGAAAGGATGGCACTTGTTGCAAATATCAACTTTCAATGTATCTCCCTTAACGCAAGAACCTGTTTTGAAAGTGTTTCCACAAGCACATACAACTGTTACTTCATGATAATCTGGATGTATATTCTTTTTCATAAACAATTCTCCTTTTAATCACCAATATAAGGAAGAAGAGCCATATTTCTTGCTCTCTTTATAGCATTTGAAAGTTCTCTTTGATGATAAGAGCAAACACCTGTTTGGCGTCTTGGCAAAATTTTGCCCTTCTCTGTAATATATTTTCTAATTTTTGCTACATCTTTGTAGTCAATTGTCTTTTCACCAGCAACACAAAAAGCACAAACTTTTTTCTTTGCAGGTTTACGATATTTTTTAACGACCTTTTCTTCGGTCTTAACAACTTCGCTCATTTTTTCTCCTTGAGATTTTCGATTTTTATTTTTTCGACTTTAATAATTTTAAATCAATTTAAACTGTTAGAAAGGTAAACTGTCATCATCAATTTCTTCAAGTTCGGCAGTTTCCTTCTTTGCTGCTGGTTTGCTATCGCTTGGAGCAGAATAACTGTTGTCAGAATTGTCTCCTCCGTTTCTAGAACCAACAAATTCAACCTCTTCTGCAATAATGTCAGTAGAGTTTCTCTTTGAACCATCAGCGGCATCATAAGTAGAAATTTGAATTCTTCCAACGATTCCACACTTAGAACCTTTCTTCAAATATCTATGGCAATTTTCACCAGGAGCTCCCCAAACTGTGATGTTGAAGAAATCTGCATCTCTTTCTCCATCAGCATTTGCAAATCTTCTTTGAACAGCAAGTCCAAATCTGCAAACAGATTTTCCACTGTTTGTAGTTTGAAGTTCTGGATCTCTAGTTAAATTTCCTACCAAAATAACTTTATTCATAAATTTTCTCCTATTATTTTCTTACAAACATTTGACGAACAATCCCGTCTGTGATGGTCATAAGTTTGTTCATAGCGTCAACTTCTGCAGGATCCATAGAAATGTTCATAACAACATAGAATCCTTCATTTTTGAAGTTGATTGGATAAGCAAACTTTTTCATTCCAACCTTATCAACGCCTTCAACAGTGCCTTTGTGAGCTTCAACATATGCTTTTTGTTTAGCGATAAGTTCTTCTCTCTTTTCTTCACTGACATCACTGGCAATGATAAACATAAGTTCATACTTATTCATCTTCTTACCTCCTTTTGGACTAGTGGCTTTCAAGTAAAAAACTTAAAAGCAAGGACAGTATTTTTACTGCGTTATATTTATATCACAGAAAACATTTTTTGTCAAGCAATTTATTGTCGTTTAAATTTATAATAATTATATAAGCATTATAAAACAAAAAAGATTGAGTTTTGCTCAACCTTTTCTTTTATGCATTTTTCCCACAGCAGTTTTTGTATTTCTTTCCGCTTCCACATGGGCAAGGATCATTTCTGCCTACTTTCTTTTCTGTGTTTTTGACAGTGACTTGCTTCTTGATCTCTTCTGGTTTTTTGTGTGGATCATAAATTTTTGCTTCTGTCATTTTTGGTTGTGGTTTTGGTTCTGGTCTTCTTATCTCTATGCTTGTGTTGAGAAGAACAATACAAGTTGTTTCTCTGATTTTTTCAATCATATTGTCAAACATCTCATAGCCTTCTTTCTTATAAGCCAAAATAGGATCTTGATTTCCAAATCCACGAGCAAAGATTTCGTTTTTCATTGTTTGCATATCATCAATGTGATTCATCCAGTTTGAATCTACAACTTTCAAAAGAACAAATCTTTCTATTTTTTCAAAATCAATGCCATACTTTCCTGCTTCAACCATTCTCTCGTTGTATCTTTTTTCAACAAGTTTCAAAACGGCATTTTCCAAATCTTCACGATCAAAACCTTCGCAGAAGTCTTCTGTTATGAGATTTTTACCTCTTTCCAAAAGTCCCCTCTCTAATTCTTGATTGATCTTTGCAAAATCCCATTCAAAATATGGTTTTTCATCATCAACGCACTTATCACAGAACTTTGAGATCACCCCAGGGAACATTCCCATAATCTGTTCGTGAACATCAAGTCCGTCCAAAACTTTGTTTCTTTCTTTATAAATAACTTCTCTTTGAGCATTCATAACATCATCAAACTGCAAAACAGTTTTTCTCATACCAAAGTTTTGAATTTCAATCTTCTTCTGTGCATTTTCAATCTGTCTTGAGAGAATCTTAAGTTGAATTGGTGTGTCTTCTTCCAATTTGAAGAACATAGCAATCTTTTTAAGTCTGTCCCCACCAAATCTTCTGATAAGATCATCTTCCAGAGAGAGGAAGAACACGCTTGAACCAGGGTCTCCCTGACGAGAAGCACGACCACGCAACTGGTTGTCAATACGCCTTGATTCGTGACGCTCTGTCCCTATAATGTGCAAACCACCAACTGCTTTAACTTCTTCTTTTTCAGCATCAGTGATCTTTTTATATTCATTGTATAATTCATTATATCTTGCTCTTGCCTTGTTCATATCAGCATCATCAATGGTGTTAAATGCTGTGGCATAAGAAATTTGTTCGTCTGTGAAATTTTCATCTTTCATAGCTTTCTTTGCCATAAATTCTGGGTTACCACCAAGCAAAATATCAGTTCCACGACCAGCCATGTTTGTGGCAATAGTTACAGCGCCTTTTCTTCCTGCCTGTGCAACAATTTGACTTTCTTGTTCGTGATTTTTAGCATTCAAAACTGTGTGTTTGATTTTTGCTTCTTTAAGTGCTTTTGACAGAAGTTCACTCTTTTCAATGGTGATTGTGCCCACCAAAATTGGTTGTCCAAGAGCGTGTCTTCTTTTGATTTCTTCAACAATAGCCTTGATCTTTCCATTTTCTGTTGTGAAAACAATGTCAGGCTCGTCAATTCTTATGTTTGGTTTATTTGTAGGTATTGTCACAACATCAAGTTTGTAAATTGTTCTAAATTCGCCTTCCTCAGTCTTTGCAGTTCCGGTCATGCCAGAAAGTTTGTTGTAAATTCTGAAATAATTTTGGAAAGTGATTGTTGCCAAAGTTTTATTTTCATCTTTAATCTCAACGCCTTCTTTGGCTTCAATAGCTTGATGCAAACCATCGTTATATCTTCTGCCTGGCATCAAACGACCAGTAAATTCGTCAACAATGACAACTTCTCCATCTTTTACGATGTAGTTTTCATCTCTAAACATAACAAAATTTGCTTTCAATGCATTGTTGATGTAGTGGTTCAATTCCAAATTGTCAACATCTGACAAATTGTCAATCGCATAAAATCTTTCTGCTTTTGCCACACCACTTTCTGTCAAGTTTAAAGCCTTTGTCTTTTCATCTTTTTCATAGTCTTCTGGTTTTAAAGTCTTGGCAAATTTTTGTGCTTTGATATAGTTGTCGCTTGACTTCATTCCCTTTCCAGAAATGATAAGAGGAGTTCTTGCCTCATCAATCAAAATAGAGTCAACTTCATCGACAATGGCAAAGTTGTGTCCCCTTTGCACTCTTTGTTCTTTCATAATTGCCATATTATCACGCAAATAATCAAAACCAATCTCATTGTTTGTGCAATAAGTTATGTCACAATTATAAGCCGCTCTCTTTGCCTTCTCGTCCATTCCAGAGACAACAACACCAACAGTAAGTCCCAAAAATTTGTAAACTTTTCCCATCCATTCAGCATCACGCTTTGCCAAATATTCGTTTACGGTAACAACATGAACGCCCAATCCAGTCAAAGCATTGAGGTAAGCAGGAAGTGTTGCCACCAAAGTTTTACCTTCACCAGTTGCCATTTCTGCGATACGACCTTGATGCAAAGCAATTCCACCCAGAATCTGAACATAGAAATGGCGCATTTTCAAAACTCTGTCAGACGCTTCACGAACAACAGCATAAGCTTCTGGAAGCAAGTCCATCAAAGATTCTCCGCTTTGATAACGCTTTTTAAATTCTTCTGTGCAATCTCTAAGTTGTTGATCAGTAAAAGCTCTGTATTTGTCTTCAAGAGCAACAACTTTATTGGCTATTTTCTTTAATTTTTTTACTTGTGATTTGTTTTCATTCCCAAAAAGTCCCATTAAAATCTCCTCATCTTGCCATAATATCATACCAATGATAGCAAAAATAATAAAAAAAAACAAGTTTTTTGTATTTATTTTAACCTTAAAACGCATTTTAAAATCAAATAATTTCCATAACTCTATTTTTATTACAATAATTGACAAAATACCCGTATTATGGTAAAATCATCAATATGTTGACAGGAGGGTTAAATGGCAAAAATAGGTGAAGAAAAATTACAAGAAATTTTTAGTTGTATTGATGAAGAATCTGGAGAGTTGTATTTATATATCCCTTATCTAAAAAATGACGGAAACGATTTGGACTATCTCGAAGTAGTGATGACCAGTGATGGTCCATCAATCAATGTTGCTGGTTTTAATAAAGACCCACAAAAAACAACTCGTTTTAAAATTGTAAATGCTGGTTTTAAAACAGTTGATGAAAAACAACACTTAAGTTTTGAAGTAAAAAACAAATCAACTTCATCTATTATAACTCTTCCTATTGTTGTTGAAGACAATTCTGTTTTTATGGAATATTTTAGAAATTTAACAGCAAATAAACTTGATAACTTAACCGAAGTCAAAAAAGCAAACCTACCTAAGTTTTCTGTTATAGACAAAGATCTTCCTGAAAAAGAAAAAGAGCCTACTCCTGAAGACTCAGACAGAACTCCTGACAATAATCATGAAGAGAAAACAATAAAAACAGAGATAATCGGACCACAAAAAATTGATGGCAACTTGGTTTATAAAAATGATGCATTGTCATATGTGTTTCTTCCATACAAATTCAATGATAACGATAGTCATTTGACATTGATGCAATACGATGGAAAAACATATATAAATATAAAAGGTCTAGACGAAACAAACAAAGACAAAAATACAACTTGTCAAGTTCTTGCAGCATCATTTGAAAAAGTTGAAGAAAAAGAAGTTCTGGCACTTAGTCTTGAAGTTAATGGACAAATGCGTGTTGTCAATATGCCAATTCCAAAAACCGGCAACGAAAAATTGTTGGGCGATTTAAACTCAGTAATTTCAAATTCTCATTTTGCTTTCACAAATATAGAAGTATATGATTGCCCAAGAGTTTCAAATCCTCCTTTCAACAAAGAATTAAATATAGAAAAACCAAAAACAAGCAATCCACTAGAGGATCAAAAACTTATCCAAGCAAAAAGAAAAGGTCAAAAATTACAAGAACAAACAATTGCCATTGGAAAAGAATCTATAAATGGATTAAGTCAAGAAATAAATTCAGAAAAATTAGGTTTGAAGAATGCACAAAAGTTGACCTTAATTGATTCTTCTTCATACAAAGGTGGAGATTCTTCTGTCCTTAAAGATGTTTTACTTATGGTTTCCACAGACAGCAACCCAAAACCTATTGCTGTATTCTCAAAAGATATAGTAAAACAAGATGACAAAGATGTGCCTGTTGTAAAATTTAAAGTATCAAAACCTTTCCTTGATGAATTTTTGGCAAGACCAGAAAACAAAAATCTTGAATTGCCAGAAGGAAAACTTGATGGCGAATATGTGACTTATGAAATTGAGAAATTGAAACTTTCTCAAGATCTTAACATCCAAGACATGCAAATTAGAGGTGCAAGTCCAGATTTTGCAATTCTTTTCTCTGCTCTTGGATTGCAAATTGTTGATAAAAACAAACATCTTGGAATTTTAAGAAATAAAGAAAACGCTTTTAATATTGGTGTGTCAACAGAATTCTTGTCAAGAAGCATGAAAAAAGAAGAAGAAAAAGATGACGCCGACAAAAAAATTAGCTATGACAAACATGGTGTTGGATTTGATTCTTTGTTGATTGCAAGAATTCAACTTGAAAGAAAGAAGAGCGCAGAACCAAATAAGATTATATCTTTATCTTTGCCTGAAGGATCAACAACTCCAACAACAAAACTTTATTCTATTCCTCTTACAATGAAAGGCAAAGATGGCACTGAATCACAACAATATTTAAATATCAGAACTGACTCGACAGGAAAATCTTATGCATATCTTCACATAACTGGTGAAGGCGTAAAATCTGCTAAGATACCAAAATTTTATGAAATTGACATTGCGCATTTGGAAGAGAGCTCAACTTCAACAATGTCTGATATAAAAAACCCTTCGCTATATTTAGGTCTCAAAGATGGAAAAGATGTTGTCCGTGTAAATATTGATCTTGATTATCAAAAAAATGCTGAAACATTGAAAGCTTTAAAGAAAACAGTCTTGGCTCCTGAATTTGAAAGAAAAATTCATGATGAAGAAGTTGCAGAACCTCTATTTAAAGGAAAACAAAGAAATATTGATGGAGAAAACTTTGTCATCTATCCTATTCCAAAAGAAAATAGTGCAAATATTTTATCATTAAGTGACACTGCAATATTGTCTAGAAAAGTTGGAGAAACAGAATCCGAATCCGAAGGAAATTTGCCAAAATCTCCAATTCTTCCAGATCATCCTATTGTTGACCGCACTAATACAACAATAATAGAAAAAACAAACAACGAAAATAAAAAAGTTGCTCCTATAATAACAGGAGATTTAGAACAAGAACCAGAAGAGGAACCTATCAATCCTATACAGTGGAAAGAAAAACTTGAAAAACCAAAATCACCTAAAAAACATGGGGTAAGAAATGTGTTAATCGGATTGTTTGCTCTTTGCACATTTTTGTCAATGGTTCTTCCATTTCTTGCAATCGGAGCAATTATTTTTGCAGCTGCAGCTGTTGGCAATGAAGTCAGACCTTGGATAGTTAGTATTGCAAATGATAGGAAGAAAAAACGCGAACAAAAACAAAGATCATTCAAACCAGGAAGAGACAAAGTTAAAACAAAAGAAAATCAACTTTCAAAATCTGTAGAAAGACTTTCTGCTTTGAGAGAAAAGAATGATATATTAAATAGACAAAAACAAAAAATTTTGGATAATGAAAAAATAACTGAGAAAAAGAGAAGCCGTCTTATTAAAGAAATTGATGATAAGATCAATAAAAATAAAAAAGAGATATCAAAACTTCAAATAACAATTGAAAACGAAGGAAAAGATGTTTCAATTGCAAAGACAGAGAATCTTATAAAAGATTATCAACAATCAATAAAGTATCTTAAAAATCACGATAAAGAAATGTCTAAAATTGACAAGGCTAACATTTCTGAATTAGAAAAAACTCTTGCACAGCAAAAGAAAGAATATGACATCGCTGTTGCTAAAAAAGAAGAAATTAAAAAAGATAAAGCTGAATTAGAAACGCTAGAAAACTTAGAAAAAGCAGAAAAATCTGGAACTCTCACTGGAGAACAATTGGAATTGCTTAAAAAATTGCGTGCAAAATTTAAAAAGAAAGGACGCAAAAAATATAGCGAATACGATAAAGAAATTTCTGATGCTGTTACTGAAATCACAAGAATACAAGAAAAAAATGAGGCTCTCAAAGGTGTTATTGAGGCAAAGGAATCTATTGCAAAAAGTAATGCTTTAGAAAGAAAACAAGAAATAGAGAAATCTGAAGCTGAAGTAGAAAGAATAAGAGAAAGCAGCACTCAAATTAAGAAAACAATAAAAGAAAGTAACAAAAATAAGAAATCAGTCACTGGAAATGAAGCTATTCTTGAAGACTATGATCCTATTGGTTGGGATATTAAAGAAGCTGATGAAAAAACGCCACCATTGGATTCTAAAGATCCAAAGAAAAAAGCTGAAAAATCTAAAGAAAGCAAAGCTGATTTTGAAAAATAAAATCATTGGAGAGATGTATTTTTCACCTCTCCAAATTATTGTGGAGTAGTTATGAAAATTGGTGTAGTAGGATTGCCAAATGTTGGCAAAAGTTCACTTTTTAATGCAATTACGGAAGCTGGCGCAGAAAGTGCCAACTATCCTTTTTGCACAATCGAACCTAATATTGGTATCGTTGATGTACCAGACAAAAGATTGCAAGTTTTGGGAGAAATGTATCACACTCAAAAAATCACCCCTGCAAGCATAGAATTTGTTGATATTGCAGGACTTGTAGCTGGAGCAAGCCATGGCGAAGGCCTTGGAAACAAGTTTTTGAGTCATATCCGTGAAGTTGATGCCATTGTTCATGTTGTAAGATGTTTTGACAACGACAAAATCATTCATGTCAGTGGAAGCATAAACCCTAAAAGGGATATTGAAACCATTGAAATGGAACTTGCACTCGCCGACCTTGAACAGGTAAACAAAATTTTGGAAAAGAATGCTAAACTTGTCAAAACAACTGGCGATAAATCTTTGATTTTGAGTGTAAATATGCTTTCAAAAATCAAAGAAGCATTGGAAGTAGGAAAACAAGCAAGAATATTAGATTTCACTGACGAAGAGAAGAAATTGCTCAAAAACTTTTCTCTTTTGACAGCAAAACCTGTCATTTATGTGGCAAACATTAGCGAAGATGATATTGGGAAACCAGATTGTGATTATGTTAAACAAGTCAAAGCTATCGCACAAGAAGAAGGTGCAAAAGTGGTTGTACTTTCTGCAAAAATTGAAGAAGAAATTGTCGGACTTGACAAAGATGAAAGAGATATGTATAAAGAAGAACTCGGCATCAAAGAAAGTGGGCTTGAAAAACTTGTAGTTGCAAGTTATGATCTTCTTGGACTTCAAAGTTATTTGACCGCTGGAGAAAAAGAAGTTCGTGCTTGGACAATCACAAAAGGCACAAAAGCTCCTGCCGCCGCAGGAAAAATCCATACAGACTTTGAAAAAGGTTTCATCAAAGCTGAAGTTGTAAGCTACAACGATCTTGTTGAAGCAGGAAGTTTCTTGAAAGCAAAAGAAAAAGGAAAAGTTCGTATGGAAGGAAAAGATTATGTTGTTCAAGATGGAGACGTGATTTTGTTCCGTTTCAACAACTAATCTTTCAAATTTTAAAAGGAATTTTATGGACAAAGTTGATCAATTATCCCCTCTTGCTTTGGCATTTATGGGAGATGCAGTGCATACTGCTTTTGTCAGAGAAGAAGTCTTGAAAGGCAATCTAAACAAAATAAACAATTATCACAACATCGCAAAAAAATATTGCAACGCAAAAAAACAACAAGAGACTTTGGAAAGTTTGCGAGACAACCTTACTGACGAGGAAAAAGATGTTGTTCGCAAAGCAAGAAATTGCAAAAGCAAACACGGTGCAAAAAATTTTGATGAAGAAACTTATAAAAAAGCAACCGCATTTGAAGCACTTGTAGGATTTTTATATTTGAAAAACAGACAAGAGAGATTGAAAGAAATCTTGATGTTTTCAATAAAGGATAAAGAGGTTTAAAATGAAAATTGAAGGGAAAAACCAAGTCATTGAAGCAATAAAAAATGATGTCACTATAAACAAAATCATCATCGACAAAAATTATATGACAAGAAAAGATGATGTTATTTCTCTTGCTAAAAAAAGCAAATTGAGAATAGAATTTTTGCCTAAAAAAGCAATGGACAGTTTAAGCGAAACAGGACATCATCAAGGATATATTGCTGAAACTGTTGATTTTAAATACTGTGAAATTGAAGACATTTTAAGCAATGCAAAAGAAAAAAATCACGATCCTTTTGTAGTTTTGCTTGACGGAATAGAAGACCCTCACAACCTTGGAGCAATCATAAGAACTTGTGAATGTGCTGGTGTTGATGGAATCATCATTCCAAAAGTTAGAGCTTGCCAAGTCAATGAAACTGTTGTCAGAACAAGTGCTGGTGCAATTTCAAATATGAGAATTGCAAGAGTGACAAACTTAAAAGAAGCCATTGACCAATTAAAAGATGCAGGATTGTGGATCTATGTTTCTGAAACTGGTGGAGAAAACATTTACAAACAAAACTTGACTGGACCTATTGGCTTAGTCATTGGAAGTGAAGGAAACGGCGTTAAACAGTCAATCAGAACTTATTGTGATGGAATTGTGACCCTTCCTCTTAAAGGCAGCGTAAACTCTTTAAATGCAAGTGTTGCTACAGCTCTTGTCGTTTATGAAGTTTTAAGACAAAGAGAAAACAATTAAAAGGAAAAAACTGTTGGATATCAAAAAATTAACAGATGAAGAACTTTTAGAAAAAATCAAAAATGGAGATGATAAGGCTGAAAACGAAATCTTTGCGCGTTATAAAGATTTAGTGACCAAAATCAGCCGTAGTTATTTCATTGTTGGCGGAGATTTGGAGGACTTAAACCAAGAAGGCATGATTGGTCTTTACAAAGCAATCAAAGGCTATTCTGGACACAAGGAGACTTCTTTCAAGACCTTTGCCATAATCTGCATAAAGCATCAAATTCAATCAGCAATCAAAAAAGCTAACACAAACAAAAACAAACCTCTTTCTTCTGCTGTTTCTTTTCAAAGTTTTCAAGATGGAAAATCTTCTGACAGTATAGACTATTTGCCTATCGAATTGGTCCTTTCATCTACCCCCGCAGAAAAGGTCATTGACAAAGAAAATTACATAAACTTGAAAAAGACCATCAAATCAACACTTTCAGAAATGGAATATAATGTTTTGAAATTGTATTTGAAAGGATTTTCTTATAAAGAAATCTCTGCAATGCTAAAAATATCAGAAAAAAGCATTGATAACAGTTTGAGCAGAATTAAAACAAAATTAAGAGAGAAAATAAACCGTAAATAAACGGTTTTTTTATTGCCAAATAATATTTTGCAATCTCTTTATTTACTTGACTTTTCCCCCATTTTACGCGTAAAATAAGAGCATTAAGGAGAAACTTTATGAGTTTGAAAGATATTGATATAGACAAGATCGTTCCTGAAAACGAACTCGAAGAAGAAATTATTGCAGATATAAAAGCCGGAAGAACTAAAGAAGTTGTCACAAGATGTCCTCCAGAGCCAAGTGGCTATTGGTATATTGGGCATGTTAAAGCATGGACAATAAACTTTGAAACTGCTCAAAAGTTTGGTGGAAAAACTTATTTAAGAATGGACGACTCCAACCCAACAAAAGAAGAGGGGGAATTTGCCGACAGCTATATGGCAGACCTTGACTGGCTTGGATTTAAACCTGAAAAACTTGTTTATGCAAGTGAATCTTATTTTGACGACATCTATAAAATTGCTGAAAAAATGATTAAAAATGGCGATGCGTATGTTTGCGACCTTTCTGCAGAAGAAGTTTCTGCAACAAGAGGCACTTTGACAGAGCTAGGAAAAGAAAGTCCTTACAGAAACAGAACTCCAGAAGAAAACTTGAAACTCTTCAGAGAAATGCGTGATGGAAAATATCCTGACGGAAGCAAAACTTTGCGTGCAAAAATTGATATGTCTCACCCAAACATCAACATGAGAGACCCTGTAATGTATAAAATTGCAAGACAACATCACTATCGTGTTGGAGACAAATGGTGCATTTGGCCACAATATGACTTTGTTCACCCAATGGAAGACTGTCTTGAAGGAACAACTTACAGTTTGTGCGACAAAGGTTTCCAAGATCACAGAATTGTTTATGAATGGTTTGTAAATCACGGCTGGGGAAAACCTTTTGCTCCAAAACAAAGAGAATTTAGCCGTCTTGTGATTGAGAACATTTTGACAGGTAAAAGATATTTAAAACAACTTGTAAACAGTGGCGCCGTAACTGGCTGGGATGACCCAAGATTTCCAACTCTTGTTGGAATAAGAAGAAGAGGATACACAGCAAAAGCGGTAAAAGATTTTGTTAGATCAGTTGGTTGGGGAAGCACAATTGAAGTGACCGTTCCTTTCGCTGCTCTTGAACATTATGTTCGTGAAGACTTAAACAAAATAGCAACCCGTGCAATGGTTGTTCTTGATCCTTTGAAAATTGTTATAACAAATTATGATGGCAGTGAAGAAATCGAAATCGACAACAATCCTAACGATGAAAATGCTGGCACACACAAAGCACGCTTCAGCAAAGAAATCTACATTGAAAAAGAAGATTTCAGTTTGAATCCACCACCAAAATATAATCGTCTTGTTGTAGGCGGAATTGTTCGTCTTAAAGGTGCTTACATCATAAAATGCAACAATGTTGTTTATGACAAAAATGGAGAAATTGATCACCTTGAATGCGAATATATCCCTGGCACAAAGAGTGGACAAGACAATTCAGGGATTAAATGCAAAGGAACAATTCATTTTGTTTCTGCTGACAACTGTTTTGAAGTGACAATAAGAGAATTTAAAAATCTTGTTAAGAGCGAATATAAGAGCCCTGCAAAAGCTCTTGCAGACGGAGTCCCAATCAGTGAACTTCTTGAACCAAATTCAATGACAGAAACAACTGCATTGGCAGAAAACTTCTTGAAATCTGCAAAAGTTGAAGACAAATTCCAATTTATGAGAAAAGGCTATTATTGTGTTGATAAAGATACCACCCCAGAAAGAATGGTGTTCAACTATACTATTTCTTTGAAAGATGGTTTCAAAACGCCAAAACAAAATTAGTTATTTCAAAATAATTCATATTTAACAAAAAATCATAGGAAAACTATGATTTTTTTATTTCTGATTTCTCTGATAAATTTATATCCACTTTTGATATGAAACAATATCTCTTATTTGTTGGACAATTTACAAAATTTTGTTTATAATAAAAATATGTTATTGGCTGCACTCATTTGTATGTTTGTTGCAACTGCTTTGTTGGCATTAGGTGTCTGCTTCTCAAAAAAGAATAAGACATTGTTTTTCTTGTTGCAAACATTGTCCTTGGTGGCTTTGGTCTGTCTAGGAATGGTCGCAGCAAATTATAAAAACAACTTTTCTGGTTATGCTGTTTTGATTATTTTGGCAGTAATACCTCAATTTATTTCACTTTTTGATTTGTCAGAATTTTTAAAAACAAAAACAACAAAAGTAAATCAAGACTTAGAAGCTTTAAATGTAAATGAAAATATTGAAAATCTTGAAACAACAGATTTGATAGAAAATGATTCAAAATCAAGAAAAAAATCAAAGAATAAAGTTTCAAAACATTATTTCTTAAACAGTAATGGTCTTATCTTAAAAAGTGTTGCAAACTTTATGACCGCCACCAGCTTGGCACTCGCTGGGCTTTATATAGGTATGGAAACATATCTTGGCTTCTTGATTGGTGTTGCTCTCGCTTTGGTTTTAACATTTTTGCTTTTAATAATCAAAAAGAAAGTCAATCCTTATGACCTTTTAAGCTTCTTCTTAGCATTTCTTTCTATCGGCCTTGTTCTTGGTCAAGTGGTCACAATATTGATGTTCTCATTCAGTTTGATCAATATATTGTTCTCTGCTGGCGCAATCGTTTTCTGTGTGTATGCAATGTTGTCTATGTTTGTAAAGAGCAATTTTGACCATTTAGCCTTTTTTGTGGCGTTTTTCTGCCTCATTTGCACTTTTATAATATAATAAACTGTTTTATGTCTTTTTGGGCATTTAAAGCCAAATAATCAATTTTGTTTGAATATTTAAAATACAACAAAAAATGCTATATGCGATGATTGCATATAGCATTTTTAATTTGGTTGCGAGGGTAGGATTTGAACCTACGACCTCCGGGTTATGAGCCCGGCGAGCTTCCGAACTGCTCTACCTCGCGTCAACTGACTTTTATAGTATATAATATTTATATACAAAAAGTCAAGTGTTTATTAAAATAAAAAGCAACTATTTTAAAGTTGCTTTCCATCTTTGTCTTTATTTTCAGCTGAAACAGTTTCTTTCTTGTCAAGCTCATCAAGGCATTTGTCAATCTTTAATGCATTTCTATAAACTTGCTCATAATAAATATCAAGCAAATCATCAATATCGTGTTCTTGAATTGCTTTGTTTGTTGCATCTTCATAATGTTTTCTTATATCAAAATCAATTGCAACACATGGGAAATCTGATTCTACCAAAATTTCATTTGCTATAAGTCTAGCAAGTCTATGATTTGCGTCTGGGAACGCTTGAATACGAACCATTTCGCAATGCATTATGCAGGCCTTTTCAATTGGATTCAACTTGTTGCTGTCTTTGTCATTTACAAACCAATCCAACAAAATATCGACACTTTCTCTTATTTTACTTGAATCAACAGCAACCCAACTTCCGTCATTTTGTACATGTGCATTTATGTTTCTGTAATGTGGAAATCTATTGTTTGAAATCAAAGCATAAGTGTTGAAAATGAAGTTTGAATATTCATCTGGTGTAGGTTTTGTATAACGACTAAAATAGCCATAATCAAATATGTATTGAAAAGCAGAATTAAATGTTAAATAATTGTTTTTTATCAGTTTGCTACATTTTGAAAGATCTGAATATTTTACAAGCTCTCCATGTGCATCAAACCACATTCTTGCACATTCATCTGCATCAAATGGTTTATCCTTATAATACTCAAAAATATTTTTAACATATTTTTTTACAAGTTTTTTGTAAAGAATGTTTGCTTGATAACAATCGCTTTGTTTATTTTTGTTTACTTCATATATAACACCACGCATAATTTCTTCAACTTTATCAAGCTTCTCACCTCTTCTATAATCACCTCTGTGTTTTATAATCTTTGCATTTATTCCATTTAAAAGCTTGTTTAATTCAGTATAATCTCTTTCTTTAAAGCAGTAAAATGTTGAAAAAGCGTGTTCATCTTTTGCTTTACCATTTATAAACACTCTAACTTTGTCTTTGTAATAAGTCCAAGGTTCTGCCAATGACAAATCCCCAGTAACTCTTCTAAATCTTCTGTTGAATGCTAATCTTTGTTGTTCGTCACCCTTTAAAATTTTCTTTACAATTATTGGTTTCATAAATTATCCTCTCGCTATATATTTTTATACCACCATTCTAATTGATTGTCAATAGCAATTTCTTCAAAATTCCTGTTTTTGGTCTTGGAATTATCTTGATTTTTGATGAAAAAATTACCAAAAGAAATTGTTTTTTCTATATATATATGATATAATATAGTATATATATTATATATAAAGGGAATATTTTTGATATGGACACAAATCAAGAAATTAAAAACGAAAACAACGAAGGATTTGAAAAAGAAGAAAAAGAAAAACTCTCAAAGAGCGTAAAATATGACGCAAGTGAAATTCAAGTTTTGGAAGGGCTCGAACCTGTTCGTAAGCGTCCAGGTATGTATATTGGTTCAACAGACACTCATGGTCTTCATCATCTTGTTCAAGAAGTTGTGGACAACTCTATTGATGAGGCTTTGGCTGGCTATTGTACCCAGATTGATGTAACCATCAATGAAGATGGTTCTTGTTCTGTTGCCGACAACGGAAGAGGTATCCCAACAGGTATAATTCCAAAAGAAGGCAAGAGCGCAGTTGAAGTCGTTTTGACAAAGCTTCACGCTGGTGGAAAGTTTGGTGGAGAGGGCTACAAAATCTCTGGTGGGCTTCACGGTGTTGGTGTATCCTGCGTAAACGCATTGTCAACAAAATTGACTGTTGATGTTTATCAAAATGGAAAGCATCATTTCATAGAATTTGCTCGTGGCCGTGCCCTTGCTCCTTTGAAAGTTATTGGAAGCACAGACAGAACAGGGACAACTGTCACATTCTGGCCAGACGGAGAAATTTTTGAAACTACTGAATTCAATTATGACAACCTCAAAAACCGCTTCCGTGAAATTGCTTTCTTAAACAAAGGACTTGTTATCACTTTGCAAGATAAAAGACCTGGACAAGAAAGAAGCGATAGATTTGAATTTAAAGGCGGAATTATCGAGTTTGTAAACTACCTTAACACAAACAAACAAACTTTGCTTCCTTACCCTGTATATTTCAACAAATTCAATCACAACGAAAAAGGTGAAGTTGTAAATGAAATTGAAGTTTGTTTCCAATATAACGATTCTTACAATGAAATCATCAACTCTTATGCCAACAACATAAACACAGAAGAAGGTGGAACTCACCTTGATGGTTTCAAAAATGCTTTGACAAAAGTTATAAACGATTATGCTGTTAAAAACAAGATAATCAAAGAAAACGAAAAATTGTCTGGTGAAGATTGCCGTGAAGGTATCACAGCCGTAATTTCTGTTAAACTTAGAGAGCCTCAATTTGAAGGACAGACAAAGACCAAACTTGGAAACAGCGAGATGAGAACAATCGTCTATAAAGCTATGCAAGAAGCTTTTGGAGATTATTTGGAAGAACACCCAACTGAAGCAAGAGAACTTATTATGAAAAGCATCACAGCCCAAAGAGCAAGAGATGCTGCAAGACTTGCTAGAGAATCTACAAGAAGAAAGAGTGTTCTTGAAAACACCACCCTCCCAGGAAAACTTGCTGACTGTTCTGAAAAAGACAGCAGCCTTTGCGAGATTTACATTGTCGAAGGAGATTCTGCGGGTGGTTCTGCAAAACAAGGCAGAGACAGAAGATTTCAAGCAATTTTGCCTTTGCGTGGTAAGATTTTGAATGTTGAAAAAGCAAGACTCAACAGAATTTTGGAAAATGCTGAAATTCGTGCAATGATCACAGCGTTTGGTGCTGGAACAGGAAATGACTTTGATGAAAGCAAACTCAGATACAACAAAATCATTTGTATGTCCGATGCCGATGTCGATGGTTCTCACATCAGAATTTTGCTTTTGACATTCTTCTTCCGTTTTATGCGCCCACTTATTGAAAATGGTCATGTTTATGCAGCACAACCTCCTCTTTATAAAGTTTCAAGAGGAAAAGAAGATTTCTACTTCTATTCTGATGACGAATTGAACAAATGGTTTGATGAAAACGGCAGAAAAGGGACAACCCTTCAAAGATATAAAGGTCTTGGTGAAATGAACCCAGAACAACTTTGGGAAACAACAATGAACCCAGAACACAGAATCTTGTTAAAGATAACAATGGAAGATGCAATTGAAGCCGATAAATTGTTTAGCCAGTTGATGGGAGAAGATCCAGAACTTAGAAGACAATTCATCGAAGAAAATGCTACTCTTGTAACCGACCTTGATGTTTAGGAGTCTGAAATGAGAGATTTGCATTATTACAAAGACTTCCTTGACACTTTTGGTGCAGATGCTCAACTAAATTTTGCCATTGAAGAAATGAGCGAACTTACAAAAGCTATTTGCAAATACAAAAGAAAAATCAATGATTGCTCAAAAGAAAAAGAAAAGAAACTGATTGACGATATTATTGAAGAAATTGCAGATGTAAGAATTTGCGTTGATGAACTTATCTATATGTTTGATTGTATGGACGAAGTTGAAAAAGTTGAAGATTTTAAACTTGCCCGTGGACAAGAAAGAGTAAGAAAACACAATATAAATCTACAAGTAGAGGATAAGAATGAATAAGAAAGAAGAAGAAAACAAGAAAAAAGATTTAAGAGAGTTGTTTGAAAAAGAAAGAATTCAACCTATTGAAGTCGTTGGAGAGTTGAAGAGATCTTTCGTCGCTTACGCCATGGCTGTAAACGTTTCCAGAGCCATTCCTGATGTTAGAGATGGTTTGAAACCTGTTCACAGAAGAATCCTTTTCAGTATGGGAGAATTGAACAACTTTTATGACAAGCCTCACAAAAAGAGTGCAAGAATTGTCGGTGAAGTTATGGGTAAATATCACCCACACGGCGATAGTTCTATCTATGATGCATTGGTAAGATTGGCACAAGATTTCTCTATCAGATATCCACTTGTTGATGGACACGGAAACTTTGGTTCTGTGGATGGAGACCCTCCTGCTGCACAGCGTTATACCGAAGCAAGACTTTCAAAGATTGCTTCATTAATGCTTCAAGATATCGACAAAGAAACTGTAGATTTCTATCCAAACTTTGATGACACCTTGATGCAACCTTCTGTGCTTCCTGCAAGATTTCCTAACTTGCTCGTAAATGGTGCTGATGGTATTGCTGTCGGTATGGCAACAAACATCCCACCTCACAACCTTACAGAAGTTATCAATGGTTTGCAAGCGATGATAGACAATCCTGACATCGACATTGATGATCTTATCAAAATAATCCCTGCACCTGATTATCCTACAGGCGGAATTATTATGGGAAGAACTGCCGTTAAACACGCTTACAAAACTGGACGCGGTGGAATTTTGGTAAGAGGTAGAACTGAAATTGAAGAAACTTCTACCGGAAAACAAAGAATTATCATTACAGAACTTCCTTATCAAGTAAACAAAGCTCGTTTTATCACTCAAATTGCTGATATGGTAAAAAATAAAAAAATTGATGGAATCAGCGATTTAAGAGATGAAAGTGACAGAGATGGACTTAGAGTTGTTGTTGACATAAAGAAAGATGCAAATGCACAAGTGGTTTTAAACTTGCTCTTTAAGCACACAATGCTTCAACAAAGCAGCGGAATCATTATGCTTGCCCTTGTCAATGGCGTTCCAAAGGTATTAAACCTTAAAGAAATGCTTTACTATTATCTTGAGCACCAAAAAGAAGTTGTTGTAAGAAAGACAAGATTTGACCTTAAAAAGGCAGAAGAAAGAGAACATATCGTAAAAGGTTTGGTTATTGCTCTTGCAAATATTGATGAAGTAATCAGAGTGATTAAACAATCTGAAGACAAACAAGAAGCAACCACAAACCTCATTACAAAGTTTGAACTTGATGAAATTCAAGCAAATGCTATTCTTGAAATGAAACTTTCAAAACTTACAAGTTTGGAAGTTGAAAAGTTAAACGAAGAACTTGCATCCTTGGAAGCTACAATAACTGATTTGAAAGATATTTTAGAAAAACCTGCAAGAGTATTGCAGATTGTTAGAGATGATCTTGAAAAGGTTAAACAAGAATTTGGTGATGCTCGTAAAACTGAAATCAGCATGGATATGGGCGGAATTGATATTGAAGACCTTATTGCAGAAGAAGATGTTATTATCTCAATGACACATATGGGCTATATCAAGCGTATGTCTGTTGATGAATATAAAGCTCAACACAGAGGTGGAGTAGGCATCACAGCACATAAAACAAAAGATGAAGATTTTGTTGAAAGAATGTTTGTATGCTCAACTCACGATGACTTGTTGTATTTTACAAATCTTGGAAAGGTATACTGCTCTAAAGCATACGAAATTCCAGAAGCACAAAGACAGGCCAAAGGAAGAGCAATCATCAACCTTCTTCAACTTTCTCTTGGAGAAAAAGTCAGTGCTGTTATCCCAATGAAGGAAGACACAAAAGGCTATCTCCTTATGGCAACCAAAAATGGTCTTATCAAAAAGACTCCTCTTTCTGAATATGAAAACATCAGAAAAGTCGGCAAAATTGCCATTAAACTTGTTGAAGGCGACGAACTTATTGGTGTTGATGTCACAACAGGCAAAGATGATATCTTGATGGCTTCTCACGATGGCAAATGCATTCGCTTCAATGAAACAGATGTTCGCCCAGTCGGCAGAGACAGCCAAGGTGTAAGAAGCATTAAACTCGCTGAAAACGATTATGTTGTTGATATGTCTATTGTTCATGAAAACTCTAATGTGATCACCATTTCTGAATATGGTTATGGAAAATGCACAAGCATTGATGAATTTAGACTTCAACAAAGAGGTGGAAGCGGTGTTAAAGCCGGCATCTTCAACGAGAAGACAGGAAAACTTGTAGCATTGAAACAAATTGACGAAGATTGCGATTTGTTGATCATCACTGACAATGGTGTCATTATAAGAACACCTGCAGAAGATGTAAGCCACTTCTCAAGAGTAAGTCAAGGCGTTAAGATTATGAAATTGAAAAATGGTGCAAAGATCACAAGCGTTGCATTGGCTGAAAAAGAAGAAGAGCCTGAAACTCCTGTTTCAACAGAAGAAGATGTTGAAGAGATTGAAAATGCAGAAGAGTTGGAAACTTCAGCAGAAACTTCATCAAACGATGAAGAAATATAGTTTGTCAAAATAAAACCAAAATCAGTCCTTTTAAAATGGAGATACAATGGACAAAAAAATAATCGAACAAGAAAAAACTTATCTTGACAAAACATTAAAAGAAATCGACAAACTTAAAGATAAGGACAATAAAAAGTACAAGCAAAATTTGAATGATATTGAATATCAAAAAAAGTTTTTTGCAGAAAATTTTTATGATATCAAAAAAGAAAATGATGAACTTGCTGGTATCAACATTCAAATTGAGAATCTTGAACAACAAAATGTAAGCCTTGAAAAAGAAATTTCAAGATTGCAAAGACAGAAGAAAAATCCTTATTTTGGAAGATTTGATTTCCAAAGTGAAACTGAATCAAACCCAAATCAGTATTACATTGGTTTGGGTATGATCCAAGATACAGACAAAGTAAATTTGGTCTACGATTGGAGAGCAGATATTTGTTCTCTATATTATGACGATAAAATTGGCAAAACTTCATATACTTGCCCTGATGGTGAGATATATGGAAATGTTTCATTAAAAAGACAATACAAAATTGATAAAGGCAATTTAGTATATTATATCGACAGCAACATGGTCATCAACGATGACATCTTGATGGAACAACTTTCACAAAACGCAACATCAAAAATGCACGAAATTGTTTCAACAATTCAAAAAGAACAAAATGTTTTGATCCGTGCTGATGATTTCAAAAACACAATAGTTCAAGGTGTTGCTGGTTCTGGAAAGACATCTATCGCTATGCATAGAGTTTCTTACTTGCTTTATAAATACAGAAACCAACTCAAAAGTGAAGATATTTTTGTGTTGTCCCCTTCAGAACTGTTTGCAGATTATATAAATGATGTTTTGCCTGCCCTTGGCGAAGAAAGGACTTTTACAACAACTTTTGCTAATATGGCAAAAAGACTTTTAGGTATGGACTTCGAAAACAGAGAAGACATGCTTGAAAGAGTGATAAGCAAACAAAATCAAAAAGATTTTGAAAATATTGCCATCAAATCAAGTTTTGAGTTTTTGGAAGACTTAAAAAACTTCTTAAACAATGAAATTTGCAATCTATTCATTCCAAAAACATTTGTATTTGGCGATGTTGTAATAGAAAAACAAGATATACAAGACATATATTTCAACAAGTTGAAAAGTTTGCCTGTATATAAAAGAATTGAAGTCCTTGCAGAAAATTTTGCAGAAAGATTTAAAATTCCAGAATCAAAACATAATGATTTGGTAAAAAGAGCAAAGAAAATTTTGTATAACAACTTTATAACAACCGACTTGCTTAGAATTTACAATTTGTTTTTAAGAAGTCTAGAACTTGAAGAAGTGCAAAGCATTGGAGCATATGATATTGCCCCTGTTCTGCTTATAAAAGAAAATCTTTTCTCTCTTAAAAACAATTTTGATGCAAAATATGTAATTGTCGATGAAATGCAAGACTATACCCCTTGCCACTTCTATTTGTTTGACAAAATATGGAAGTGTTCAAAGTTGTATTTGGGAGATATTTATCAAAGTATAGACAGAACATTGACTCCAGAATATCTCACAGATTTGATGAAATTGACAAAATCTAAAATCACATTTTTGAACAAATCTTACAGAAGCACCCTTCAAATTTCTGTTTTCTCTCAAAAAATCCTTGGAAAACACATTGCAAACAATGTAAACAGACAAGGCGAAGAAGTGGAATGCTTGAGAACAAAAGATTGTGCAAAAGCAATTGAAAAGATTTTGGAAAAAAGAGAAAGTGATTCTAAACTTAAAAAACAAAGCGTTGCAATCATTTGCAAATCTAAAGAAGAGATTAAAGAATTGCAAAAAGCAAGCGCTCAAATCAAGAAGTTTAAAGTTATGGATGATGTAAAGATTTCATCAAAGAAAATCATTACTACCCCTGCAAAAGCAAAAGGAATTGAATTTGACTGTGTCATCATACCTTTTGCAAACAATCAAAATTATCACAACGAACTTGACAGAAATTTGCTTTATGTTGCTTCAACAAGAGCTTTGCATAAGTTGTATTTCTTAAGCGACAAAGCACCAAGCAAATTTTTGATGAAAAAAACTTCAAAAAATTGAATGAATGAATATGCATAAAATATGAATATTATTTATAAAATTATACAATCTTGTTTATTTACAAAAAAGTATACAAAAATATAAAAAATTTCATTTATATTCAAACTCAATTTTTTGCACAATTATATTATCAATTTCCGTGTTTGAGAACAGTTTTTTGAAAGAATTGTCCACAAAAATGTGGAAATGTGGATAACTTGTGTGGTTTTCTTCAATTTTTACCCCTTTTACCCCATCTGTATAAACATAAATTGCTATGTATATTTATAAATTTGTGGATAAGTGGAAAATGTCGGTGCATAACTTTTGTGCCTTTGAAAGACTATTTTTATTGACAATATAAAGATTTTTATATTAAAATTATCTGTAAAAAATAAATGAATTAAGGAGAATAAATGAGCAATTCAAAACTGATAATTCCTAGAAAACTTCAAGGTTTTTGGGAACTTATGCCAAAACAACAAATGCTTTTTTCAGAATTCCTAAACAAAATAGAAGATGTTTTCAAAAACAACTGTTTTGTTCCTTTAGACACGCCTGTGTTGGAATATAGCGAAACATTGCTTGCAAAAAGTGGTGGCGATACTGATAAAGAAATTTATCGTTTCACAAAAGGCTCAACAGATATGTGTATGAGATATGACTTAACCGTTCCTCTCGCCCGTTTTGTTGCTATGCATAAAGAAGAATTGTCATTTCCTTTCAAAAGATATCAAATAGGCAAAGTTTATAGAGGCGAACGCCCACAAAAAGGTCGTTTTAGAGAATTCTATCAATGCGATGCCGACATTATTGGAAATGAAACTTTGTCACTTGTTGCTGACGCAGAATGCATTGCGCTTTTTGACAAATGCTTCAAAGCTTTGAATTTGGATATTGAAATTGAAGTATCAAACAGAAAAATTATTGCTGGATACATTCAAGAAATCAACAAAGAAGACAAAACAACCGAAATTTTGATTGTCTTAGACAAACTTGCAAAAATTCCTCTTGAAGAAGCCATGCTTCAACTTAAAGAAATCGGTTTGTCAGAAACAGAAAGCGAAAAAATAATAAAATTGACAAAAACTACTGGAAATATTGAAACAATTACAGAAAATTTAAACAATTTTTCTCAAAATCAACTTTTCAATGATGGTGTTTCAGAATTAGTAGAAACAGACAAACATTTAAAAGCCTTTGGAGTTAAGTCAGTAGTTTACAATCTTTCCATCATAAGAGGACACAACTATTACACTGGCACAGTTTTTGAAGGCTTCTTCAAAAATGATAAAAGTCTCGGTGCAGTTGGTGGCGGTGGAAGATTTGAAAATCTTTGCAGTTATTTCTCAGAAAAAAAGATGCCTGGCGTTGGAATGAGCGTTGGTGTCACCCGTTTGTTTGACATTTTAACAAAGCAAAATTATTTTGACTTGTCAAAAACAAACGAAATTGAATGTGCCATCATCACTTTTGACGACACTTTGGAAGACGGACTTTCATTGACAAGCAAATTGAGAGAACTCGGAGTTAAAGCAGACTGCCTTTATGAAAACAAATCTTTCAAATCAAAAATGAAAGAAGCAAACAAAAGACAAATAAAGTATGTTTTGATTGTTGGTGAAGATGAAGTTAAAAATCAAAAATATACTTTGAAAAATATGACAACATCTGAACAATCTCAACTTTCCATTGAACAGATTGTTGAAAAAATTAAAAATGACCGAATGTGCACTGCAAACAATCAATAAATTTTATAACAATCAAATATATTCAAAAGGAAAAGAAAAAATGGAAAAGAAAAAAGAAAAAATTTTAGTAACATCTGCATTGTTGTATGTAAACGGGCTCCCTCACCTTGGCCATGTCGTAGGCTGTTGGCTTCCTGGGGATGTTTTTGCTCGTTATAACAGAACATTTGGAAATGATGTAGTTTATGTGAGCGGAACTGATGATTACGGAACAGCAAGTTTTATTTCTGCAAAAGAAGTTGGAATGAAGCCAGAAGATTTCATCCACACAATGAACTCAAAAATAAAAGAAATTGCTGAAAAACTCTGCATAAGTTTTGATTATTTCAGTGGAACAAACAATGAAACCCACAAAGAAGTAACAATAGATTTCTTCAATGATATTTACAAAAACGGATACACAACAGAAAAAGAAAGCACAATGCTTTATTGTGAACATGACAAGATTGCTTTGGCTGACAGATTTGTGTATGGCACCTGCCCATATTGCGGCTATGAAAAGGCCTATGGAGACCAATGTGATCAATGTGGAAAAACATACGAGCTTGATGATTTAATCGCTCCTAAATGCAGTTTTTGCGGTAAGGAAGCCACAAAAAAATCAACTAAACATATTTATGTGTCTTTGGACAAAATTCAACCAGAACTTCAAAAATGGGTAGAAAGTAAAAAAGATATTTGGCGTCCACATGTTTACAGCATGACAAACAAATGGTTTAAAGAAGGCTTACAACCTCGTTGCATCACCAGAGACATTCCTTGGGGAATAAAAGTTCCTTTGAAAGGTTATGAAGACAAAGTTTTCTATGTTTGGTTTGATGCTCCTATTGGCTACATTTCAATCACCAAAGAACTTGGTGGAGATGAAATGGTAAAAGACAGATGGCAAAACAAAGACTGCAAAATTTACAACTTCATCGGAAAAGACAACATTGACTTCCACGCTATATTCTTCCCAAGTATGGAACTTGCTTGCAAAAAATATAATTTGGCAGAAAATGTTGTTGGTTTCAACTTCCTCAACTTTGAAGGTCAAAAGTTTTCTAAATCTAAAAAAATTGGTATCTTCTGCAACAATTTGATGGACAGTGACATTGATATTGATGCACTTCGTGCTTATTTGGTTTCAATATTCCCAGAAAACAAAGACAGTGACTTCACTTATGAAGGATTTAAACTTAATACAAACGCCGAATTAGTTGGGAAATATGGCAATTTCTTTAACAGAACATTAAATATGATCAACAAAAATTTTGGTGGCACTCTTGAAATTGATTTTGACGATGTAAAAGACAATCTCAATGAAAATGACAAAGAAATGGTTGAAGCCATTGAAACTTTGCCAAATCAAATCGGAGATCTTTTTGCAAAAACTGAATTTAGAATGGCTTACAAAGAGATTATGAGATATGCTTCTATTGGAAACACTTATCTTGAAAAATCTGCTCCATGGACAATGATCAAAAATGGAGATTTGGAAAGTGCTAAAAAAGTTTTGTATCTTTGCTTGAATATGGCAAAATCTCTTGCAATTGTTGCAAGTCCAATAATTCCAAACAAAACTGCTGAAATTTGGTCAGAACAATTGAACTTTGCTGGTCGTCCAGATGCAGAAGATATGTGGCAAGATGCTTGCAAGATAAACATCAAAAAAGATCACAAAGTAAACACTCCAAAACCACTTTTTGCTCGTTTGGATGATGATATAATTGAAAAATATAAACAAGAATTGTCTGTTCCATTTGATATAAAAGATTTAAAGGCTTAACGCCTTTTTTCTTTTTGTGTTCAATTTATAAAATTTCAAAAAGTTTAAAAAATAAAAAAGCTACTTAATTTAAGTAGCTTTTTTGTTATGGTCTTTCCCAATTGTAATAATATTCAGTTGTTGTCGTTGCATCCCATTTTGCATAAAGAGTAAGGTCTCCGCTAGGCATTGTTCCGTTAAACTTTTGAGTGCAACTAATATCGGTGTACCAACCTGCAAATGTATAGCGTGTGACTTCGTATGTCCATTTGCCTGTGTGTGATCCAACCCAGTTGTAACCTTTATCAACATAATATGTGTTTTTAGTTGGAACATATCCATTCAGATCTACCACAGAATTTTCTGCAACGCTAATGCTGTTGTATGTTTCATTTCCACCATTTACATTGAAATTCAAAGTATAATATCTTGTTTCAATAGTTTCAATCAAATTCCATTTTGCATAAAGAATGGTGTTTGATCTAGGCATAATGTTTGAAGTAAACTTTGTATCAGAATCAAATGTGGAAGTTGTATACCAACCATCAAATTTGTAAACATATTTAATGCCGTTTTGAACATCATTAACAACCAAATTTTCATTGTAAGTAGGCAAGCTTATCTGCACACCAGCAGGAGAAACTATGTCTGCACATTCAGATCCACCATTTTCTTCAAAAGAAATTTTATATGAGATCTCTCCTGCCAATGACCAGCTTCCGTTTGATGCTTGCCATTGAGCACCTTCATTGTAAGTGTAAGAATTGATGTAGTCATACAACTGACTAAAATCAAGTTCTTTGCCAATATCTTTAAGCACCAAATTGTCGCTTGAAAGAGTCATATCAAACACGCTTGCAAGAGGCATATACATGTTGAGTGAAGCTTTGCCAATATAATTTTTATAACCAGTAGCCTCATTGTTTACAACACTCAAACCAATGGTCATTGTATCAAGTTTTGGATCGTTTGTAATTTCTGCCATATTCAACACAACACTGAAGTTTTGAGAATCTTTGGCATCAAATGATTTTACAACTTCTCCTAAGTTTGGAGTATGTCCTTTTGCCAAATCCAACGAAGCTTGAATTGCTGAAATAATAGAATCAGTAAAGCCGATGCCATATTGAACATATTTCAAAGGATCATTCAAAACTTCTTCAATAGAAACTTTAAGTTTCTTTTCATATTGACGCTTTGAAGCACCAAACATAATGTCAACATATTCAGTTCTGTAGAAATAAACATATCCGTCTTTGTAGTAGATATAAAGCATTCTTCCAGAACCACTTTCTGTGTCTCCAAATTCATAAGGCACATCATTGTTTACCCCTACAACTGCAGGTATTTCTCCAATTACAGCCATAACCTCAGGCATTCTATTTTCATCAAGTTTTATTTTGATATTTACAGGAACATTCCAGTTTATGTCAATTCCTATCAAATTTCCATTGATATTCAAACTTCCGTCAATTTCATAATAATTCAATTCGGAAGTATTGACAACGGCATTGATGAGTTCGTTTGCTCCAGAGAAGTCAATATGTTCTTCAGCAGGATTTTCTGCCAAATAATCAAAAGCATCATTTCTAGAATCGTTGACAATTATTTCCAAATCAATCACATTTCCAGATACTGACAAATTAGAAATAGAAATTCTATCAACTTTGCTGATGTTGTTTTCATCTTTGCCTAAAACAAGTCTCACAACTCCAACATTTCCATTCCCTTCAATATCAAGTTTGATTTGAAGGATTGTTTGATTTGAGTCATCTGTTGACAATTTAATTTCTTTTATAATCTTTGTGATATTTGTAATAGAACTTAAAATTTGATCAATCTTTGATATGCTATCTTGCAACGAATCATCTTGAGAGCCAAGCAATTTTTGAACAACTTTAAAAATGTCTTCAAGATTAGAATCATTGATTTTTGCTCTAAATTTGTTTGTGTCAGACAATGCATAAGTGAAATAAATGTCATTTGACTTCAAACTTTCATACATCAAATCAACAGAAACTGGAGAACCATTGTTTACAATTGTCAAACCTGCTTGAACATTTAAAGATTTCCCCTCAATAAATTCAAACTTATTTGATTGACCTTCTGGAATATCTCCAACTTCAAAGTAAATATCGCCTCTTGAAATTTCGATCAAAGAATCGTTAGAAGCAATTGTTCCTGTAATGTCAACGCCATATTTATAAGACAAAGCAAAATCATAAATTGTCCCTACAGCATCCAAAACTGTTGAGTATGGATTAAACTCTGTCAAATATGATGTTCCATAATTTGATTTTACTGCAACAATATTGTCAAATCCAGAATCGCTTACAAAAGTTTCTCCCAAGTTTTGAACATAATTTCCAACAGTAATATCATTGAAATAAACTGCAAAATTCAAATCTTTTGTAGCATCATTTTCAAGAACAACATCTCCATTCTTCAACCAATATTCGCTGTAATCATCATAAACAGTTGTATTAGGATCTTCAATGTTTGCTCCTAAAACAATTTCAGTAGGAACAATTATATCTCCAACATTTTCGACAAATGCTTGCAAAACAATGTCATAGAACCTTGAATTTTCTTTATACCAAAGATCACTGTTGATGTTGATTTGAATTCCATTTCCAAGATCTCCAGAGATCCAAGAACCATAAATGCTGTCAATTGCTGGCAAAACAATCTTAAACATTTCTGTTGCCGTTTCCAATGTTTCTGCGTCGCCTGACAATGACAAACCAAATTTTTGTTCAACAAAGCTGATTATTTCATTGATTGTCGTTTCACTCAAATCTGCTGTCACTTGCAATCCATTGATATCAATATAAACATTCTTTCCAATCAAATATACATAGGTGCTGAAATCAAGAGATGTTGTGTAAAGTGAAACTGCTGGCATATAATTTCCAATAATTCCATTTTCACTTTCAACAAGCATAGCCACCAATTCTCCATAGAATTGATTGTTGCTGTATCTGATGGCAATATCACTGCTAAATGCATAAGCATCGTCACTTACTTTGAAACTGTCCAAAATTCCATCAACTACATTTTCTGAATAATCCTTATAATCATCAGGATTAAATTCTGTCATTGTTGAATTTTCTACATAATTTACATCAATCTCTGCACTCAACAAACCATACAAATCAACACTTACATTTTTAAGTTTGTCTTGTTCAAACAAGATTCTTGCACTCAAGATTTGAGAAATTGAATATTCTTTCTTATTTCCTAGTTGCAAATCAATAGAATTTGCATTCCCAGAAATATCAAGCACAAATTTTGTTAAATAATCTTGAACATTGTATGTTCTTACAATTTCCAATAATTCTTCAAACACACCAAGATTCAATTCAACTCCAAGAGTATCTGAAGAAATTTGATTTATCAATTCTCCAATGTTTACAGAAGAACCACCAATGCTGTTTACATCAAACTTAAACTTCATATTTCCGAATGCAAAATACAACACATTGTCTTGCATCCTAATGTAAACATTTTCTCCACAAACGACCATATTTGAAATTTCAAAATTATTTTCAAAATACTTGAATGTGCCATCAAAATTCAAGGAGTTGTAAGAAACACTAAAATCAAATTCATAAATACCATTATTTACATAATCAATCAAAGACTTAATCTTTGGAAGCAATGATTTCAAATCTTCGTATTCTTCTGGAACAGTAATTGCATCTAATATTTGTTCGTCTTTCAAATTGAATGAAATACCAAATTTGTCATTTGCTTGATAATCAGCACTCAATACTGTTCCGTCACAAGCAATGCTCAACCCTTCAATATCAAAGATGTTTGCAAAGTTAAGATCAAATTTTGCAAAAGCAGTTGAAATGTCAATTTCTGGAAGGGAAATGTTAAAGAGTTCTACAACATAATCATACAACTCTTTTGCATTGTTGAAATCAGTAGCAAAACTTAATTCTCCTATTTTCAAATACAACATATTATTCAAAACAGTCAATTCAATTTTTTCATTGAACAATGTAGCTGTTGCGTGAAGATATAATTTATCAGTCAAATCAATTTCAACATTTGCGATTATGTTTACAACTTCTTCGCCATTCTTGTAAGATACAACAACTTCCCCTGTGCTTACACTTGTGATGTTGTAATAGCTCTCTTCTGCAATTTCATCCAATTCAAAAGGAATCACTTTAAGCCCAATTCCAACCTTTCCATCAAGAGAAACATTTATTGCATCAATCATATTCTCAACAAAATCAATCTTTCCAGAAACTGAAACTTGTTTTTGAGAATTTAAAACTGCCTTAAATTCAAGATTGTTAAGACTTCCTGCAAGTTCAACATTTGCCATACTCAACAAATCTGTCAAAGTGAGATTTGAAACATCTTCACCAAAAATTTCTGTCATCAAGTCAGAAATATTGATTTTCCCCTCAACTCCATTTGCTGCAACAATGTTTTGAATTATGCTGAAAATTTCTCCAACATTTTCCGTAGCCAACTTAACTTTCAAAGTTCCATAATCAACAAATGTTGTGTTGTTTTCGTAACGAACTTTTAAAGCATTTCCACCAATAGAATCAATTGTCACATCAAAAATGTTGTTCAATAAATCTATTTTTGCTTTACCAGAAATATTGTTGTTATTGAAATCAACTGCAAATTCAAAAGCATATTGTTTCAATTCAACATAGTTCTTTACATTTTCAATCTTGCTTAAAATATCATCAGCAGAATCAGTATTGTTAGGCAAAACGATATTTTCACTTGTTGAATGAAGTTTCATCTCAATATCAAAATCTTCGTTTATAAGAGTCAATATTGCATTGTTGTTTTCCACTGCAATATAAAATTTATTAGTCAAATACTCAATCAAAGCAACTTTGTTTTCTGCTTCAACAATGCTCAATTCATTCAAAACTTTTGAAAGCTCGCTTACAATGTTTTGTATATCAAAACTGTTACTGTCACCTTTAAATTTTTGAACAAAATCAGTTCCAAAAATTTCATCAATTCTTGCGATATAGTTTTCTAAATCGTTTATATCACCTTCAACAACAATTTCTCCAACACAAAGCAAAATCTGATTGTTGTTTAAATAGATTGAAATGTTTTCTCCAAGTATATCAGTTTGTATTTTAGCCAAAATTCCATCAGAGAAGTCAACCAAAATATTTGCCTTATATTCGTTTCCATTTACATCTGCAACAACTTCTCCACCAAATTGTTTAGTACCTAAAATTTGGTCAATTATGCTTGTCAAAGGCAATAAATTTGATAAGTCATAATATTCTCCAACTATATCAAAACCATTTTCAGCGATTTCAAAATCCACATTCAAACTTAAATTTTGATATTTCACAGCAACTTTTGAAAGATATTCTTCATTGCTTTCAAGACTTACATTAAGTCCATTGTTCCACATGAGCTCAAACTTATTTTCTGAAAGATTTGTTGAAGATGGAAGATAATCAGAAATCAATTCAACATTGCTAAAAATTCCTGCCAAGACATCTTTCAAAACTTGTTGAGTATCAACATTTCCCAACTCAATGCCAACATATTTTGAAAGCAATTCTTCAACAAAATCAGAAATTGTGTTTGAAGTATATTTCTCCAAAATTTGATTTATAGCATCTGCCCAAGTTGTGTAATCTTTGACATCAAAACTAAATTTCAAGTTTTCAACATCGACATAAACAGTTTCATCGCAATATGCCAAAGAAAGATCAATTCCTTCAATATTGGTGTCAATTTTGACTTTAAGTGGATCCAAACTGTCTATATAAACATTTGCCAAATATTCTTTTCTGTCAACAGACACTGTGGCATTTGCAACAACAAAATCATTGGCAAACAAATTGCTTGCATAAGCGGTGTAAAGGTTGATTCCTGTCATATCAATTTCAGAGCCGTTTTCCATGTAATCAACTGTCACATCATCTTTGTTCATTTTGTTTACATTGGCACTAAATTTTATAGAATTTCCAAGAATCAAAGCATCTTTCAAACTTACAGATTTTATGTTGAACTCGTTGTCACAAACAAGCTTTGCACTGATCACATTTCCAAGTCCAATAACAAAAGTAATCTCTTGGGTTTCATCATTTTGAGATTCTTCAATTTTTAATTTTGTAAGCAAAGCATTAGGATCAAGATTGTCAAAATCAATCCCCAAAAAGCTTTCTATTTCATCAAGAAAACTTGTGTCTATTTCAATATTTTGAGAAACAAAATCAATCAATCCAGAAAGATCAAAATCACCTTCTGTGCTAAATTTGTATGTGCTTTCATTTATGCTTAAATAGATATTTGGGTTGACATAAGTTGCTTGCACATCGAAATGTTGTTGGTTATAAATAAAATCAACATCCAAAGAAATATTACTTGTAGAAGTATCTACAATTACATTTCCTTGTGCAGATAAAGATATATCAGAATTTGCAAAAGACAAATTAAAATCTGTATCTATGTTTTCAAAATTAGCAATATTTTCTACAAACTTTCCAAATAATGTATCATTCTCTGCCTCTGCATCCTCTGTAGGGATAGTTATCACATTAGGCTTAACATCGCCAAACAACTGAACATACCCAAAGAAAACGGATAAAGTGATCACAAAATACAATGTAAACACCTTAAACATTTTTGGAAGTAAATTATGATGTTTTCTTATAGGAGTTTCCATCACAATACCTCCTTAACATCAGAATCAATTTCTGGCACATCATCCCCAAAATAGAATTTGTCAACAAATTCATCAGTAACAGTCATCATACCGATACCAGAAACATTAGGCTTCATTTTGTAAACTTCGGTATACTTAATTCCAACAAAATTAAAATTAGAATCAATGGTTATATTCATGTTTAAAGAAACCCACTTTGGAGGGCTTGCCATTCCACTTGAAAATTTGATTTCATAAGAATAATTTAAAGCCGCCAAAGCAAGATAATCTCCATCAATCGCAATAGAAAAAGTATATGTTCCATCATCATTTGTCGTTATTGGACTAACTTTGTTTTGTCCAATAGTTATGCTTGAAATGATATATGGCATAACATTCAAAGGACTTGTGTTGAAAATGCCAACATACTCTTCCATAGAATAATCAACATAACTATCCACATCAAATATTCCCTTGATTACATCAGAATTACTATCAAAAATTCCTTTTGGAGCTATTTTTATAGTGTCTGCATTTGTGTCATAAATAACCCTAGAACATACAGGAGGAGACAACCTTGATGTAGATGGACTAAGCTTGTTATAAACAAAAACTCCATCTCTGAAAAGCTTTTCACTTCTCATTTCCTGTTTAATTCCCATAGGAGCATTGACAATGCCAGTCATCAGTTTGAAATATTTGTCAGAATTTTTAAGTTTGTATTCTGCAATGTTATATAACTCCACAACAGAAAAAGAATCAACAGGTGCTCCACCTTCAGCTCTAGCCACCCATTCTTCAACATCTTGTTGCTTTTCCCTTAGAGATGATTCATCTGCACTAACTGTTGAAGGAGCTTCAAGATTGTCAACATAGATTTTTCCAATAGAAAGACCAGTCACCATAGCAATGGCGAAAATCAAAATATAACTAACAATTTTTCTATTAAAAAGTGTCACAGACAACTCCAATTTTAAATTATCATATAGTTGACAGTCCGTAGCGTAATAAATTATATAACATATGATTACAATTTATATGATAACATAGCTAAAAATTTATGTCAATAAAATAGTTAAATTTTTTTAAATATTATATGCTCCAAGATTTACCTTTAAAACAGCAATAAAAAAGATTGATCAATCAATCTTTTCTTCTTAAAATAACGACAGTTTCCATATTTGCAGTGCAAGGAAACATATCGAAAATTTTAACGCTTTCAACTTCATAAAATTTGCACAAGTTTTTTAAATCTCTGACCAATGTTGAAAAATTGCAAGATACATATATTATCTGTTGAATTTTGCTATTAACAATTTCATTCAAAACATTCTCCTGGCAACCCTCCCTAGCCGGATCCAAAACAATAGAATCTATTCTGTCTCTTGCTAAAATTTTTTGAATTTCATCTTCAACTTTTCCACAAATATTTTCTATCTTGTATTCTTCCAAACTATCTTTTATTTTTTCTGCTATTAAATGTGCAGATTTCTGATACTCTATTCCATAGACAAATTTTGCCTTTTGCGCAAGCAGAAAAGTCAACAATCCTTGCCCAGAATATGCATTTATAATTCTTTTTGTCTCTACATTTTCAACAACATAATCATATAATTTTTGAGCAATCTCATCATTGATTTGATTGAATGAAGATATGTCAAAATCAAATGTTTTTCCATTTATATTTTTTGATAAATTATTTCCTTTTTTAAGACAAATCAATTCGGTTTTGTCATTTTCTAAAACATCACCAAAACCAAAATAAATTGAAATATTTTCAAAAATATCTAAGTTTTTAACATTTTTTATCAAATTTTTTGTGTTTTTAATCAAATTTTTATCAAAAAGAAAACAAATTGCAATATTTTTTTCTATTTCTTTTATGTAAACGCTTTTTAAACCAACAAATTTATTCAACATCAAAAATTGTTTTATTAAGGGCAAAAGGGCATTTATTTCATCTTTTGCTAAAGGACATTTCTCTATTGCAAACAATGTATGAGTCTTACTTTTAAAATACCCTAGTTTCCCATCATTATACTCTAATTTAATTTTGTTTCTATATGCAAATCTTGAAGAACATTGTTGAAATGCAATTTCTTTATTTACTCCGATTTTTGACAATTCTTTTTTCAATATTTCTATTTTCAAAGACTTCTCAGTGTCATAATCACAATGTTGAAAATCACATCCCCCACAATATTCATAATATGGACAAACAGGAGGAATTCTTTGTTCACTTGCTTTTAAAACTTTCTTCAAACTCCCAAATAAATAACTTTTCTTATTTTTAACTATTTCAACTGAAACCGTTTCTCTTCTCAGTGTTTTAGGTACAAAAACAATTTGCCCATCAATTTTCCCTACTCCAGAGCCTTCATAAGAAACATCAAAAATCTCTACTATTTTTTCTTCCATAAGACTATTATAACACATAACATTAAATTTTTAATGAAATATTGTTGAGTATTTTAACAAATTTTCGACATAAAAATGAAAAAAGTGCCGTCAAACTTGACAAAACCCTATTAAAATCTGTTATATTATTAGAGTGAAAAGTAAAGATATTTTATTTAAAATTGTTTGTCCATGTCTTGTCGTGTTGTTAATAAGCATTGCTTTGCTTGTTATTTTTCTTCCTAAATCAAACAATAAACCATTAACAATATCATCAAACAATGTCACATTAAATGTAAATGAAGAATATACCTTAACCTTTGAAGTATCAAATCCATATGCAGTTGTCATTTGATATAGAAAACGAAAACATTGTTTCATCAAACGGATTTAAAATAAAAGCCATACAAGAAGGCGAAACAACGATAGAACTGTTTGCTAAATACAATTCCCAAACAGCCACTTGTCAATGTGAAATAACAGTTGTTGAAAAAGACAATGAAACCTCCCAACCCGATAATGACGAAAACCTCCCAGATGATATGAATCCAACAAATCCTTCTGAAACTGAAGATGAAGATAAAAATAGTTCTTCAGATTATGAAGAAGATGACAATAACACAAACATACCAGAAGATGGAGACTCTACAAATAATAATTACATAAAATTTGAAATTGTAAATCAAAGTGGATGTCAAATAGACGGAACTACAATTCGCTTAACAAAAAATAAAAATGGATATTTTCAATTGTCTTCTGATGAATTTGAAAATTGGCAAGATTGTACATTTGAAACCACAGCCGATATACAAATTTCAAAAATAACAACCGGTTTTAACTCTTGGAAAATAACAGCTCACGAAAATGGAATTTTAAAAATAATTTACCAAGGAAAAGAAATAGGAGAAATAAATATCATAGTTTTATAATAAAAACCCCATTGTTTGAAATGAGGTTTTTATTTTTAAAAATAAATTTATTTTTTCATATTTTTATTATATCTTTCTAAACTTTCATCAATAATTTGTTTTGCCCTATTGTGATCTCCAATTTCTTCAACACGAACAACTTTGTTCTCCAGTTGCTTATAAACAAGAAGAAAATGTTTCAATTCATCAAATATATGTTTTGGCAATTTAGAAATATCATCATATTCATTATATTGTGGATCACCAAAAGGAATGGCAATAATTTTTTCATCATTCTTATTTACATCAATCATAGTGACTACGCCTATCGGATAGCAACGCACCAAAGATAATCTTTCAAGTGGTTGAGAGCAAAGAACGAAAACATCAAGAGGATCTCCATCGTCACTCAATGTAAGCGGAATAAAACCATAATTCATAGGATAATTTGTGCTTGTGTATAACACTCTGTCCAAAATCAAAAATCCTGTTTCTTTGTCAAGTTCATACTTCGTTTTGTCCCCCTGTTGAATTTCAATACATACTAAAAAATCGTCAGCTTTAACTCTTTTAGGGTTAACATCTTTCCAAATATTCATAAACATCTCCTATAATTTAAAGTATAGCATAAAACACCAAATTAACAAAATAACATCGCAATCTTTTACATAAATTATCTCACAGAACATAAAACAACTATTAAAAATAAATTTCAAAACAATCATTTAAGTTTTTAATTCTTGACAATGACAACTATTAACCTTATAATGTAAATGTTTGCAGAAGTGGCGGAATGGCAGACGCGCAGGTTTCAGGTACCTGTGGTGGCAACATCTTATGGGTTCAACTCCCATCTTCTGCACCAAAAAATTTTTTATTAATGTAGTTAATTACGCTGGTTAATTTTTTATCTTACCATTGATAATATTTGTCATTTTGCATAAACAGTTGCAAAAAGTTTGTTATTATTATACAATTTCATAAAGGGGATATAAAAATATGAAAGCGATCGTTGTTTATTACTCATATAGTGGTAATACAAAAAAAATAGCAGAATTGATTGCAAAACAAGTTAAGGCAGATATTGCCCGCATAGAAACTGTTGATACTTATATTGGAAGTTATCAAAATGTAATTGACCAAGGGAAGAGAGAAGTCGAAAGTGGCTATATGCCAAAAATAAAATCTCTCGGCGTTGACCTAGCAAACTATGACACAATAATTCTTGGATCTCCAGTTTGGTGGTATACATTCGCCCCTGCAATGAAAACTTTTTTGAGTGAAACTAATCTTGAAGGAAAGACTATTTATCCTTTTGCTACAAATGGCGGTTGGATTGGACATACACTTAATGATTTTAAAAAGTCATGCACAAAATCTATTGTTAAAGATGGACTAAATTTGGAATTTGATGGAAAAATACTTATTACTCCACAAAAAGTTCTCTTTAATTGGATCGACAACATAAAATAAAACTTTATTTCACATAAATAAAAAAAGGCACTTCGTTTTGAAGTGTCTTTTTATTTATTATTATAATGTTCTTTCAGTATCTTTAACTGTACTTTTCTTTGAAACTACTGTTGCTGTATTTTCTTCCAATACATTTCCTTCATCAACAGTCAAATCATTGTTTTCATATACAACTTCATCAGCCTCTCTAGAAATTCTTTCGCAAGTTGGATATCTATCTGAAACAGCATCTCCAAATACTGAAAGTGCAACCATTTCACTAATTGCAACGCCGTCACCAATATTAGTTCTAACAATGTCGTAGTTTTCTTCTTCAATTCTTCCACCATTGTCGCTCACAACAGTAATTCTTGGAGAAATTTCCAATTTATCAAGGTCATCTTTTGATTGTGTTGGGATTTGTCCAGAAACATAGAATTGAGGATCTGTAACTGCATTTTCATTTGCATAAGTTTTCTTCAAATGATCGAGTGCTTTTGTAAGATTTAATCTCTTAATAAGAGCATCAAGTTGAACACTTTCAACACAGTTGTCAGCATTAGTGATTTTTGTGATCATGTCTTCATTTGATGTGATTTCAGATGTATCTTTTCCACCATTTGTCAAATCAATTTTGAAGAGATACAAACCATCTGTAGTGTTTGCGAAAATAATTTGATCTTGATAAGAACTATAAGCAAGGTTAATTTCTGCAGCACTGTATTCTTTTGCATTTTCTGAAAGTTTTGCAACTGTTGCAGCAACAGCACTTTGAACTCTAGAATCTTCATAATCTACAACAGGGATTTCACTAGAATCAATTACGATGTCAGGATTTGCAATAACCAATTCTGTTGCTTTGTCATTGTATCCAGCTTCATATGCAGATACAGCTGTTTCAACAACATCATCAACAGAAACACTGTCATACATGCCTTTATATTTTGATTCAAGATAATCAATCATATTATCTTTGTTAAGAAGTGAAGATGCTGCAGAATGAGGATCAACTACACCATAAATGAATCTAATAGATATGTCAGCATTTTCAGATTCTCTTGTAGCAACAACATAATTGTTTGCATCTGCTTCTGATGCAACTTGTCTTCCAAGTTCTTCAAAAGCCCCTCTAATTGTGTCAAGAGTGTAATCGTATTTGTTTAATCCGATGATTTGTCCATTGTAGCTTCCAAGTTCTTGTTGTTCATAAATTTCAATTCCAGCAAAATTAATATTATTAATATTTCCAACAGAAGCGCCTGTTGCCAAACCAGATCCTGCATAAGAATAATTCAACAAGTTTCCGCCAAGTCCATCTATAAGACCTTGCATCTGTGTAGCACCAAATTCTTCTGCTTTGCTTGCTTCATTTGGAACTGCATCATAAACTTGAACAATTGCTTCATTTCTAGCTTGAACATCAGCACGATAAGCTGCATAAGCATGATAGCCAACTCCAACCATCAATGTCAAAGCCAAAAACCCAGCTGAAACTGAAGTAAGAACTCTTCTTCCTTGATATGTTTTAGGCAAGTTTTTCAATTCAACAACTTTTGGATTGTCAAATCCGTCTTTTCCTGTTCCATATCTGTCAGCCCAATCTTTTATATTGGTTGTAGCAGGATCTTCTTGTGCTCTTAATGCAAAATATGCTCGCTTATCTTTGCCTTTGTAGTATTCAATCTTCATTTCGCCATTTTTATCGCGTCTAATTCTACGAACAACCTTTCCGCCTGCACTTAAAATAGCTTCTGAAGATTCAATGTTAATATCATCACCAACACCATCCTTCAAAGAATCCAAGATATACAAACCTTTCTTTCCATTTTCAGCTTTAGTTGCATTTGGATGAGGTCCAACTACCAACCAAGCCATTCTTGTATCCACTCTTCTTGTTTTTGTGATTGCTTTAATTGGATGAGCCAATACAGATTCAGCGGACAAGTTTATAGCATAAACATTTTCTGAATCTTCTATTTTTACAGGTGTTTCTTCAACTTCTTCTTTTTTTTCTTCATCTAATTCTAAAATTCCAGGAGTAAATTTACTTTTAATAGAATCATAGACAGTTGCCAAATTAGGATTCTTTTTAGTGTCGCACATTTCTGTCAACGCTCTAGTCAAAAGATCTGTTTCTCCTTCTTTAATAGGGTTTGTTCCATCAACACTACCAACAGCGGTATTGTTAATTTCTATAACTCCTTTTGATGCATTGATAACTGCGTTTCTTACAAAATAAGCATTAGAATTTGCTCTTTCTTTCCAATGACTATTAAATTTGCTTTGACGATAACAACAAGTAGCACCTGTATCATCATCTTTAACAAACACATATCTACTTATACCTTTACCAATTCCAGTTGAAACAGAAACTTTTCCAAGAGGCAAACCTGTTGAATCATCAAATGTCAAGCCTTCAGCTTCATCCCATAAAGTTTGAAAATCTGATTTCTTCATCATTCTACCTTGAGCTTCAATTTTCATATAAACACCTCCCGTTTATCTTGGTATAATTATAAAGCAAAACGCCCATACTGTCAATACCCTTTTGTTAAAAAAAACGCATTTTGATATAAATTTTACAAAAAATAAAAGAAAAATATCAAAATAAATGATATTTTTCAATAAAAATATATTCAAAAATATGAAAAAATATATAAAATAATCAAAAATTATTCTTCAGAAGGCTTTTCATCAAGATAAGTTGCCATATAATCAGCCAAATGAAACAAAAATGCAGTAGGATAGCGATAAAGAACATCTGCAAGAATATTTGAATTGTTGCTTGTTCTAGGGTCAAAAGCACCCATATGCCAATTTATGGCCATGGCCTCTTCTCTTGTCAATTTCATAAAGCCAGAAATCATATAAACTGACTTTTCACCGTGTCCATATGGCAGTGGATCGTAATATTTGTAATATGGTTTTTGTTTCCATTCACCGTCAACTTTGACATTTCTCATTTCAACCGTATAAGTGTTTACTTTGCAAATATCATGCAAAAGACCAATAATTGCAACGCTTTCTGGAGAAATAACTTCTGTCCATTTTTCTCCATATTCATTTTTTAGCAATTTTAAATATCTTTTATAAACATTTAAACTATGTAAACACAACCCACCCTCAAAATTTGAATGGCGTCTGCCAGAAGCTGGAGCAGTAAAAAAATCAGTTTTTTCCAAATAATTTAACAACTCTTCTGCACCATCTCTTTCAATGTTGTCATAAAAGATTTCCAAAAATTCTTGTTTTATTTCATCTATATCCATAAAAACCTCAATATTTTATTAAGTCTGATAACCAATTTTAACAATAAAGTATGCCAAAAATCAAATAATACAAAGCATTTTCTATTTGCATTTGTCCATTTTTTATATAAAAATCAACATCATTTAACATTTCGTATATGTTTTTAAGTTGCAATTTAGTAAAATTTTTCGCCAAAGTTCTAGCTTTTACAATTGCATATTCTTTGACATTTAAAAGCTCTGCAAGTTCTTTGTCGTCCAGTCCAGAAATTGCCACAAAAAACAATCTCCTAAAATGATTCAACACCAAAGAAAAAGTTTTTGTATCTTTTTCCATAAGATTTAAAAGAGAAACTGCCTTGTCACTATCCCTACGAGAAAGCGCATCAGTGAGTTCAAAAACAGTAAATTCTGTCTCTTTACAAACCATGTTGTCCACAACTTTTACTGTGATTTCATGTTCGTCACAAGAAATCAACTTGTCAAGTTCGTTTTTTATCAAAGAATAATAATTGCAACATGACTCAATCAATTGTTGACAAGCATCGCTTGTTATAGTTTTTCCATAATTTTTTAATTCACTAGCGATAATTTCAGACAAACTGTTATCATCCAATCTTTTTGCACTAACTTTTTCACTTATAATAAAGTCAAATTTGTTGTAAAAATCAAAAATAATCAAACAGGTTGTTTCAACTGGTTTTTTGAGATAATCTTTCAATTTTTTCTTGAAACTTTCCGTCAATTTTGTGATATTTTTAAGCAAAACAATTTTTTTGTCGCTTCCCATAGGCAAAGTTTCACAAGAATCAATCACAGCATCACCATTAAAAGTTTCATCATCAAAAGACAAAAGATTAAATTCTTCAAGTTGAATATTTGTCGCCTTTTTTATAAGTTCCAAAGCTTTGTCATATAAAAGTATATCTTCTCCCTGGATCAAATAACAAGGTTCAATTTTTTTCTGTAATCTTGCTTTTAATGTTTTCAATCTAAACACCTCCAAACATAATTTTTGTCATTTACAAACAATTCAACATTTCCATTTTCTACAAAACTTGATTGCGAAATCGAATTTTGATAATAAGTTAAAATTTGTGATTGTGTAAAATATTCTGCATATTCATCATGTTTCCCTAAAATAACAATATCATAATTCTCATTTGATACAAAAGTCAAGGCATCGTCACTTTGTTTTAAATCTCTAAGAATAAACACTTTTGTATTGTCAAAAGAAATCTCCAAACCTATAAGCCTATCATCAAATGTTTTATATTGAAACAAAAAGCCACCAACACTTCCCACCTCATCAAAATTGACAACAACTTCTTCATCATACCCCTGCCCAGAATCACTTCTTATAATTGTATCGATTCCAACGCTTCTTATAGTGTCAATATAAGCAGAAGATTTTTGTAAAACAAAAGCCGCTGACAAATTTTTAATATTAGAACTTTTTATAAGATTTTTTGTGTAAGTACTATAACCAGGATCAACAATAATGCTGTTTCCTTGTTCGTTCGTCAAAATAACTGTAGCAAGTGAATAATTGTATCCATAAACAACAGAAGACTGAATATTGACCGGAATTAAAAACACTGCACTTAAAATTCCACAAAAAACAAGAATTGCAGAACAACATATTGTTTTTGTTTTTCTGTTTGCCATAAAATATTTGCTAACAAAAAACAATAAAACAAAAACTCCTGCAACCAAAAATATATCAAATGGTTCCAAATCAAAAATCAAAGATGTTTCACCAAAGAAATCTGCAATTCTGTAAATAATTTCAAATCCCCAGCCACAAATTTTGAGCAAAAATCCCATAAACGGAAGCATTGCACAAATAAACAAACTTACAAACAGAAACGGATACAAAATTGCAAATATTGGTATAACAATCAAATTGATAAAAAATGTCAAAATGTTTAAATTTGAATATATAACTGCCAAAAATGGTAATATCCCTATTTCTGCACCAATAGAAACAGCAAAAGATTCTGCAACAACTTTTGGAAAAACTTTCTTGAAAAGTTTGCTCAGCCAAGGAGTGACAACAAAAATGCCAAGCACACAGAAGAAACTCATCAAAAATCCCACATCTAATGCGGAAAGTGGAGAGAACAGCAAAATAATAATTCCTGCAAGTCCCAAAGTATTTAAATTGTCATAACATTTCCCTGAAAGTTTTGCCGCCAAAAGAACAAGTCCCATTATGCCTGCTCTCAAAATTGACGGAGCAAATCCACAAATATATGCATACAGCCCTATAAAAATTGCACAAATAATAAAATTGTAAATTCCTCTAACTTTGCATTTTTTAAGAATAAATCCCAAAAGAGCAATAAGAAAACCAACATGCAAACCAGAAACTGTCAACAAATGAATTATTCCAGCTGTTTTGTAAGATTGATAAATATCATCATCAACTTCAGTTTTGTCTCCAAACAGAACTGCGTAAGCCACTGCACCATTTGTCTGGCCCATGTTTTTGTAAAGCAAATCTTTCATTGCCAAACGAAATTTTTCGTCCGCATTTACACTGTTGCCTTGAATAACAAAATCATCAGCATCAACAGTGCTGGTATACGGTGTTTTGTCTCTATAATAATAACTGTTGAAATTTTTTAAAGTAAAAAGAGAAACTTTTTCTACTTCAGCATCAAAAGCTATAATATCTCCGACTTGCAAATCATTATAGTCATCTATGTAGATTGTAAGTGAAATATTCCCCTCTTTGTTTCCATTGATGTAAACATCTTTTAAAACAACTTCAGCACTGTTTCCATAAGAGGAATAACTTACATCATCAGAAATTCTGCCTATAACCTGGCTTTGTCCTTCATATATTTTTCCTTCAAATGTCTTTTCTCCAACAAAAAACCACCCTAGTCCAAAAAGAAAAATGCACAAAATTGCGACAACTGGCACCCATTTTTTGATCCATATGCAATAGCCAATGAAACAAGAAAAAATTATCAAGACAAAAAATATATATTTCAGGTTTGCATCAAAAAGATACCTTGAAGTTGAAATTGCCAACAACAAAGCCAAAAAACCATAAAACAATGGTCTTGAATGAAAAAATTTCCTGCTTTTTGATTCCATTTTTATATAACAAGAATACCATAAAACAGCCAAATTTTGCAAACAAACTCAATATTTTATGATTTTTAACAAAACATCAAAATTTAAAATAATCTTTCTTTTTCATTTCTCTTGTAAACACTTTTTTCAAAAAACTTCTCGGTTTTTTCTTTGTCAACAACATATTCTTGGTGTGAAGAAATAAAGTTCTTTAATCTTTCATTTACATATTCTCTTTTTACTTCTTCATTTAAGAATTTTTCTTCAAACAACACCTTATCAATTTCTACAAATGGAGAATTTTTCATCTTAAAAATTATAAGCTTGCTATTAAATTTTCTATCTTTTTCAACGAAATCTTGAAAGTCAAAATGATATGGATAAACCGAAAATCCCAACTGCGTTCCTTCAATTTTTTGTGGCTCTGTAACTATAAATGGCATAATAACTCCTTTTAACAATAAATTATATTTTTATATTTAAAAATTGTATGCATAGAATTTTGAAGAAAAATCAATTTTTTTTGCTAAAAATGTTGAGTTTTGCCATCAATATAATAAAAAAAGAGCATAACGCTCTTTTAAACATCAATCTCATTTCAAAATTATTAAATGCGATAGAAAAATCTTTTATTATATTATAATTTTATTATATTGTCATAAAATTTTTAATATACAAATCTATTTGTTTTTCAGTAAAATTAAATCCATGTATGATTTTCATGTTATTAACTTTAGCCATATCTATAATTACTTTTAATGAAATAGTCAAACAATAGACATCGTCAAAAATTTTACTTTGAGAAGTAGCATTAACCTTCGCCTTCTTTTTTCCTATTCCACATGTTGCAACTTCTGCAATAATTTTTACCCTATCATTGTCAATTGTTTTTAACAATTCTTTTAAGTTTGCGATAATTTTTTCAATTTCTTCAACACTGTATTCACAATTATCTCCAAACAGAAGTTTGCATTTCTCAATTAGTTTCAATAGCTCTTGTTTTTTTTGTTCTTCACTAATAATTATTTTCATTACTTTGTCCTCCTTTATTTTTTTTGAATTATAATACAACTTAACACACATTAGGTCGCTTGAAATACGACATTTTATTGTGCACCCAAAACTTTTTGACCATGTTCATACAAAGCAATGTTAACATTATTGATATCATACAACTTGTTTTCAATAAAATATAAAACAATTATATCCGACAAAATACTAGGAGAAAGAATATAACCAGCACTCAAAAGCAATTCATTGGTCTCATCTTTTGAAAGTTTAAGTCCAATAGCCAAAGCTAAAACAGTTTCCTTGCTTGGTTTATAATCATTGTTGCATCTGATTTTTGAAAATAATTTTCTGTCTATGTTTGCACTTTTATAACATTCCACATCAGTCATACCTTTCTTATCTATCATATCCAACAAAGTCTGAGAAAAACTCAACCCTATTTTGTTTGTTATGTTTTCTGGAACAAAAGTCTTAGCCTTATGGCTATTTGTTTTTCCTTTTGTTCTTATTAAATTCTTTTTTATGTATTTTTCTAAATCTTTATCCTTAGATTTTTTTCCAAATATACCTTTTAAGTTAAACATATATCCCCTTTTATTTGGCGGAGACGGTGGGATTCGAACCCACGTGCCGATTTCTCGACAACCGCATTTCGAGTGCGGCTCAGTGCGACCTCTTTGATACATCTCCATATTTTTCTGTAATATTATAATTCTTTTTTCACTTTTCTGCAACGATTACTATATATTTTGCACTAAAAAATAAATTTGTAAAATATTGAAAAATTATTTGTTTTTTTGAAGTTTTATGATATAATATGTCGGTAAAAGAAAATTTCTCTAAGGATAAGGTAGAATAGATGGAAAGTAAAACTGATATGCAAAGAATTATAAAACTTACTCTTATAAGGCTTGGTATAAAATGTGATTTGGTAGGGTTTTCATATCTTGTTCAATCTATTGAAATCGCTATAGAACAACCTATGCTTGTTTACAATTTGAAGAAATTGTTTGCAATAGTTGCACAAAGATGCAATGTCGAAAATCCATTTAGAGTGGAAGCAAACATACAGAATGCCATCACTTTAACATACAACACAAAAGGATTCTCATCTATAAATGAAATGTATGGCATGGAAGTTTTTAAATCTAACTACAAACCTACAACAGCAGAAATCATTAAACTAGTTGCAGAATATTACAACTTGGGTCTTTATAAAGATGCATTATAAAACTTAAATAACCATAAAAAAAGAATGTAGTGCAAAATATGCATTCTTTTTTTATTTTTTTTATAAATTTTCTTGACTTTTGATTGTCACCATGGTACACTATTAGAGCATTCGCAGGTGTAGTTCAGTGGTAGAACACTAGCCTTCCAAGCTGGTTGCGAGGGTCCGATTCCCTTCACCTGCTCCATTCTGCTTCCATAGCTCAGCTGGATAGAGCAATGCCCTTCTAAGGCAGAGGTCGAAGGTTCGAATCCTTCTGGGAGCACCATGTGGTGGTCGTAGTTCAGTTGGCAGAACGCCAGATTGTGGCTCTGGAGGTCAAGGGTTCGACCCCCTTCGATCACCCCATATAAACTTCCGCAAAAGCGGACGATGGGGTGTCGCCAAGCGGTAAGGCATTGGACTCTGACTCCAACATTGCGTAGGTTCGAATCCTACCACCCCAGCCAAAACGATACACTTTATAGGGGTGTAGCCAAGCGGTAAGGCACAAGACTTTGACTCTTGCATGCGTAGGTTCAAATCCTGCCACCCCTGCCAATCCATTTTGGTGGATAAGAACAACTTAATATGGTTCGCTAGCTCAGTTGGTAGAGCACAAGACTTTTAATCTTGGGGTCCGGAGTTCGAGCCTCCGGCGAGCCACCAGAAAGAAGATAAAGCACAATTTTTTATTGTGCTTTTTTGTTGCCATAATATAAATATATAAAAAGAAAGCATATATCAATTATTTGTTTCAGTTGATAAATTTTATAAATTATGTTATTATTTTTTCATGCGGATATGGTGGAATGGCAGACACGCTGGATTTAGGTTCCAGTCCGAAAGGGTGCAGGTTCAACTCCTGTTATCCGCACCAACTTTATATTTTATAGAGGTTTAATATGGACATAGTTTCAGTTGCCGGCAGAGAATGGAATGAAGACTTTGCCTATTCAAATAAAAATTTCAGCTTTGTTATAGACGGAGCTACATCAATCACAAATCAAAAATTTTCAAATGAAGAAACTGACGCTAAGTGGTTTTCAAACAATTTTGGAGAATATTTGAAAAAACACCTAAACGACAAAACTCTTTCAATAGCCGAAATTGTAAAAAAAGGAATAAAATACATAAACAAAAAATATAAACTTCTTGCTGGAGACACTAAGGTTTTGGATATGCCAAGTGCATGCATTTCTATTGTAAGAAAAAATCAAGACAAAATGGAATATTTTATGCTTGGCGATTGTGGATTGTTGTTTAAACATAAAAACAAAGTAAAAGAATATGTTGATACCACCCTGATTAAACTTGACAAAATCAATATAAAGAAAATGATCAAAATTTCAAAAGAAAAACATATAACGGTTTTAGAAGCAAGAAAATTGATAAATGATGATGTACTGAAAATTAGACTATTGAAAAACACAGCAAAAGGATATTGGACTTTATGTGATTCTACAGAAGCATGTGACAACGCAATGGTTGGAGAAATAAAATATCAACCGAACGATGAATTTTTGTTGTTCTCTGATGGCTTTAGTCAAGTTTGGAATGTTCTACATATCTTCAATAAAAAACAAGTTTTCAAATATCTTGAAAATCACAACCTAGCAGAACTAGCAAACTTACTTCACACCAAACAAAATGAAGATGCAGGTTGCAACAAATTCCCACGAATGAAAACCCACGACGATACAAGTGCCGTTTATTTCAAAATTTAAGACTACAATTTTTTACTGTAATACTTAAAATTTGTTTTAAATTTCTCAAGATAATTTCTTGTCTCTTGATATGGAATCTCCTTTAAAGATTTTCCGTCTTCGCTGTAATCTTTGTTCGCCAGCCAATTACTTACATTTGTAGGCCCCGCATTGTACGCACAAAGAGCAGTCTCCAAATCTTCAAATCTATCAATCAATTTTGAAATATAATAAGTCCCGAGAGTTATGTTCTCTTCGGGATTTTTTAAATCATAATCATCCCCCATCATTGTTTCCTTAGCCAACTCTTCCGCTGTCGCTGGCATAATTTGCATAAGCCCAACTGCACCCTTGCTTGATATTGCATCTTTATTAAAATGACTCTCAACATTTATAACAGAATAAATAACGGCTTGTTCTATATCAAAATTTTCACAAGATTGTTGAATAATCTCCTGATATTTTATTGGATAAAAATATCCATATAAACAGTTGACACCAAATGCAGACAAAAACAATATAGAAGCACCGAAAAAGACTGCAAAAAACCACTTCATAACGCTATTTTATGAAAAAGAAGCATAATTATGCTTCTTTGTTTTTTTGTATGAACTTTTATTTATAGTTTAAACAAATTTATCCTTCCATTTCTTTCTATATAAGCATAGAAACCATCAAAATTGTTTAACCCTACTTTTGATATCAACAATTGAACTTTTGAATAATAATCACTTAAAAATTTTACAGAAATGCCACACGCTCTGCCAATGCTCTGAGGAGTGTTTATTATTGCTGCAGGGACATTGTTTGCTTTAAGCAAATTCGCAAAATTAAGCGTTGCAAATCTTGATTTAAAAACAGCAAGAGTGTAATTCACAGCACCTCCTTATGCACAAATTCTCCCCTTATTTATTATATTTATAATACATTGTTTTTGTTTAAAAGAAGGTTAAAATGATATATTTAGATAATTCCGCTTCCAGTTTAATAAAACCAAAGAGCGTGCAAAAAGCCGTTATGAGTGCACTGACAGAATACACAGCAAATCCAGGAAGAAGTGGTCATAAACAGGCATTAAAAACTGCAATGGCAGTGGAGAATGTCAGAAGCATAGTTTCCAATCATGTTGGGACTTCAGCCGACAATATTATCTTCACTCTAAATTGCACCGATGCTCTAAACTTGGCAATCTTAGGAAGTTTTCAACCTGATGGGCATGTAATTTGCACAGTCAACGAACATAACTCTGTTTTAAGGCCACTAGAACATTTAAGAAACCGTTCCCCTGCTTTTTCATATTCCGTTGTTGACCAATCAAACAAATCTGGTATAACTTGGGAAGATATCGAGCCACACATCACAGAACAAACTTATCTTGTGATTTGCAATCATATTTCAAATGTCAATGGAGATGTTGCAAACATAGAAGAAATCGGAAAACATCTAAAAGAAAAAAACATTTTGTTTTTGGTTGATGGAGCTCAAGGTGGAGGACATTTTGTTTATGACATGAACAATATGAACATTTCTATGTTGGCACTTGCTCCACACAAAGGGTTTTATTCCCCTCAAGGAATCGGTTGCCTGGCACTAAACGGAAACATAAAATTGGAACCAATTCGCTTTGGCGGAACTGGAACAAACTCTTTAGAACTTATTCAGCCAGAATCTTCACCAGAAAGATACGAAAGTGGAACAATAAACACCCCTGCAATTTTAGGCTTTGGCGAAGGAGTTAAATTTGTTGAAGAAAATTTTAAGTTTATACAAGAAAAAATGGAAGACCTGACAACATATCTGCATTATGAATTGTCAAAACTTCCACTAGATATATACACAAAAACAGAGAACACAAATGGCGTCTTTGCTTTCAATATTCCAAATGTTGACTCTACAGAAGTGGCAAACTACCTAAATGAAAAATGGGGAATCTGTGTGAGAAGTGGTTATCATTGTGCACCATTAAAACATAAATCACTAGGCACACTAGACCAAGGGGCGGTAAGAGTCTCATTATCATTTTTCAATACTTATCAAGAGATAGAAAAACTTGTCTTTGCCATAAAGATGTTTTTAAAACACAAACAAAAATAAAAAAGAAACAGTCAAATGTTTCTTTTTTATTTGTCAGTTTTAAGATAAATAAATCTTTTACAATGTTCGCAGGTGATGACTCCTTTTTCTTTAAGTCTAGAAATCGCAACCTTAGGCAATTCCATACGACATCTTCCACAGAAATTGTTCCCTTCAAGAGGTACGATAACAGGAAAAATATTGTCATTTCTTTTCTTTTTGTATTCTGCCATGATTTCTGGCTCTACACTTTTTTCAAGTTCTGCAAGTTCTTTTTTAATTTTCAATTTTTCTGGTTCGTATGCTTTTGTCTCTTCATCTACCTTTTGTTTGCAAGCAACATACTGATTTCTTGCTTCATCATATAATTTTTTTGTTTTGTTGAACTCTGACAAAATGTGGTTTATATTTTCAGCACTCTTTTGCAACATTTTTTCTAAAATGTTGAGATTTGATAAGATTTTTGATTTCAATGTAGTTGCTGTGTCAATATCTTCAAATGACATTTCTTCTACATTTTTTGCCAAAATTTCATCAGACTTCTTCTTGTTGATTTGATATTTATCTTTCAAATCTTCAATATCTGCAATCAACTTTTCTGCTTCTGCTTCAAGTTCTGTAGATTTAACTTGTGATTTTTTTGCCACTGCAGTAAGTTCGTTAGCCTTTTTTCTGTAAGGACTATTCAAAATTTTTTGTTCTATTCTAAACAATTCTTCATCTTTTTTTTGATATTTTAATAAATTTTCTATACTCATCGGCCACCCCATTTAAAATAATAATTTCATTCTACTTTAACATTATTCAACAAAATCTGCAAGTCTTTTACTGCGATTAGGATGCTTAAGCTTTCTAAGTGCTTTAGCTTCAATCTGTCTGATACGCTCTCTTGTGACAGAAAACTCTTTTCCAACTTCTTCCAAAGTTTTTTGTCTTCCATCCAAAAGGCCATATCTTTGTCTGATAACTTCCTGTTCCCTTGGAGTCAATGTATCAATAACAGCAAGCAATTGTTCTCTTAAAAGTGTTTGTGTCGCACTTTCGATTGGAGATTTTGCAGTTTCATCAACGATAACATCTGCCATTTTTCCATCATCTTCTTCACCCATTGGAGTTTCCAAAGAAATAGGGTCTTGAGCAGTTCTTTGAATTTCCATAACTTTTGCAACAGACATATCCATTTCCTTTGCAATTTCTTCAATTGTAGGTTCTCGACCAAGTCTTTGCATCAAAACTCTAGAGACTTTGACATATTTGTTTATAGTTTCAACCATGTGAACAGGGATTCTGATAGTTCTTGATTGATCAGCCATAGCACGAGTGATGGCTTGTCTAATCCACCAAGTAGCATAAGTAGAAAACTTGAATCCTTTTGTGTAGTCAAACTTGTCTACTGCTCTCAAAAGTCCCATATTCCCCTCTTGAATAAGATCAAGAAAAGACATAGAAGTTTTTCCAACATATTTTTTTGCGACACTGACAACAAGACGAAGGTTAGATTCGCAAAGGACAGACTTTGCATGTTGATCGCCTTGCATAACTTTTTTTGCCAATTCTTTTTCTTCTTCTGCTGACAAAAGTGGAACTTTGCCTATATCTTTTAAATACATTTTTACAGGGTCGTCCACACTTGCAGACATAACCAAATCAGAGAAGTTATCTTTATACAAATCATCATCATTGCTCTTAATGATTTTAGCTCCTCTTTTTTTCAACAAATCCAAAAACTTTTCAACATTTGTTGCGTTTTCTCCAACCTTGAGTAATGAGAAATATACATCATCCTCATTGATTGAACCTTTTTTCATAGCAAGTGCTTGCAACTTATCATAAACCAATTTAATTTTTGCACTTTCTTGTTTATCTTCTGACATTGAATTCCTCCAAACTTTTATTTTTTAATTGAATAGCAGTTTTACCCAACATCCTCGCAATTTCTGCTCTTCGATTTAAGTCTTCACAATTTTTATACTCTTCATTGAGTTCTGCTTGCTTTTTCTTTAATTTTTGTTCGGCTATTTTCCATAAACACTCTTTAAAATATTTTTCTGCCTCATTTTCAAAATCGCTAAAATTGAAATTGACAATATCCATCAAAAGTGTGTCATCACTGGCTGTCTCATCATCAAAAATTGATGATAATGGCAAGTTTCTATTTATTATATCCAAATACTTCTCAAAACCTTCCAAAAGTTTTCGATAATCTATTCTTTCATCGACATACTTTTGTTTATGCAACAAAGAAGCAAGGATAAATTTAACAGCTTTTTCATCACCTTTCTCCGCCACTGGTGGAGCAACAGGTTCTTTAATTTTAAAACTAGGTTTGACCGTATCAACACTTATATCTCTTCTTAAAATATCAAGCGGTATTTTTGTCAAATCTCTTACTTGTTCCAAATATGGTTCAAACAGAGTCGGACTTCCAAGTTTTCTAATCTGCGCCAAAATTTCTTTGACAAACTTCCCTTTCTGTTCTGGATTGTCCAAATCGTATTTTGATTTATAATAATCTATCAAATATTCCATATAAGGCAATGCATTGTCAATCATCTCCTTCAGTTTCTCAGAACCTAGGTTTTTAAGTATTTCATCTGGATCCTTGCCACCAGAAAGTTTAACAACTTTCAAATTGACATTTTCATTTCTAAACATATCAATAGCACGCAGGGTTGCCTTAGTCCCAGCACCATCACCATCAAAACACAAATATATATTGTCGCAATATCTTTTCAGTTCTGTGACATGGTCTTTTGTAAGAGCCGTTCCCATACAAGCAACCGTTGACTTAAAACCACCTTTATGCATTGCAACAACATCCATCTGTCCTTCGACCAAAATAATTTTGTCAAGTAAGTGTTGTTGTTTTAAAGCTTTTAAAAATTGAACTCCAAACACAACCCGACCTTTTTGGAAAACAATTGTTTCTGCAGTGTTCAAATATTTTGCAAAATCTGTTTGCTCTAGCGCTCTTGCACTAAAACCAATGCATTCATTAAAAGAATTAAAAATTGGAAAAACCAATCTGTTTGCAATAACATCATAAACACGATTGTTCTTTTTAGCACAAATTCCAGCTGCCAACATCTCTTCTTCAGTAAAACCTTTTGATTTTAGATAATCAACAATCTCTGTCCAACCTTTTGAATAACCAATCTTAAAATCTTCAAGTTCTCGCCTAGTAAGTTTTCTCAACTTTATGTAATCTTGAGCAACTTTAGCATCTTTGTTATACAAATTTTCTTGATAATGCTTGTAAGCATAATCCAAAGCCAACAAAACTCTTTCTTTAAGTTTTTGATCTTTTTTCCTTTTATCAGAATTTTGAAACTCAGGTATTTCCATTCCCACTCTGTCGGCCAAGATTTTGATTGCATCCATAAAGTCCACATTTTCCATTTTCTCAACAAACTTAATCACATCGCCCGACTCTTTGCAACCAAAACAATGATAAAAGCCTTCTTCATTGTTTATAGAAAATGAAGGTGTTTTTTCATTATGAAATGGACAACAAGCCCAAAAACTACGACCTTTCTGCTCTAATTGAAGATAGTTGGAAGCAATTGAAACAAGATCGTTTTTTCTTTTCAACTCCAACAACCAATCAGCAGGGAAACCTCTATTTTGCAACGCGAACTCCTAAAAAAACACTAACTGTTTATATTATACCACAATAAGGCAGACAATTCCTTTAATTTTAAGCAAAATAATTATAAAAAAATGACTAAAAGTTTGTAAAATGGAAATAATAAATCATTAACACTCAATTTGTCCTTAAAAAACAAAAAAAGAAGGCAAAATTTTACCTTCTTTTCTGTTTTATAAAACTGGTGCTACATCCTTTTTTGTTTCTTCTTTGCCCATGTTTATTGGCTCTCTTCCTCTAAACAAATCTTGTCCAACACAAGCTATGCATTCAGCATATTTTGGCAAATGATGTGCTTCAATATAACTATCAACTTGAGAAACAAATTTAGAATAATTTTCATCTCCAGTGTAATCTTTTACTGTTCCGTCTGGGAAAACAGTTTTGTGTTTATAGGACAACAAAACTTCTTTAGGATCAGCTACATCTCCACCATTTGACATATATGGAGAAGAGAAACATCCTCTAATAAGACTTTTTGCAGAAACTACATTTGCCTCTTGTTCTTGTGTCAAAAATCCACTTCTTTGAAATTTAGAAATCAAATCAATCGCTGTCAAAGGGTGAATTGGCATGCAAACGAAATAGTTTGTTGGATAATTTTTGTTCTTAGAATCTTTAATACTCAATGCTTTTTTCAAAACTCTAAGTCTTTCGTAAAATTCGCCCAAATTTTGAACATCTTCTTCACTATACTTGCCACTTGAATAATTTTTTAAACTTTCCTTGACTTGCAAATAATAATCTCCGTGTCTTCCAGCTCTAGTGATAGATCTACGAACTCCTTCTTGCTTGTTCTCAAAAAAGTCAATTGCAAGTTTTTTAGAAGCGATAAATTTAGTGTCCTGTTTTGTAGCTTCTGTCATTCTGCTTTCAATACTATTTAAACAAGCTTTTACAACAGACCAAAGATTGTTATACTGTTCTTCTGTTAAATTTTTGTTGATTTGAAGTTTATAATTTTTAATGTACTCATCAGCCACAAAATTGTAAGTGTCCAAAAGTCTCTTTTGTCTTCTTGCACTTGTAGGTATAGTCGCATCATTTCCTTTCCCAAACAAGAAACGATTGTCCCTTGAATAAGGAATAAAGCCTTGAGTTTTATACAAATTTACAACTGCACTTTTTACACCAGGTATTGTTTTAAATTTTGGAGAAACCATTTCCAAATAAATAACATTTCCAAAAGTCTTTTTTGTGTCATCAAAGATTGTATCAGCAATAACACTGACTATTTCATTTTTGTTTTGACATTCAACTTTTTGTTCTAAAATATAGTCGTTTAAAAATTTATTGATAAGTTTTAAAGGTCTTTTGATTGTCAAATCTTCAGGTGAAACAAAATCGACGATTGCGTTTTCATCAAAAATTACATAAGATTTAAGAATAGACATAGCAAAATCATTCAAAGTTTTGTAATACCCACTCAAAAATCTCTCATAAAATTCTTCCGTAACCACTTCTTTTGGTGCGTTTAAATCGAAAGTTTTTTCGTTAAATCTCCCAACCCATTCAATAAAATTGTTATAAATTGCACCTTTTACAAATTCCATTGTTTATCCTCCATGTATGCCATTCAACATACCTTTTTATTTTAGCATTTTTCAATACCAATGTCAATAGTCGAATTTTTAAAATAAAAAAAAGACAACCAAAAAGGTTGTCTTCAATTTTTAGTAAACATCTTTTTCTTCAACTTTTTGCTTGTCTTCAATTTCAACAACAAGAGCCTCTGTTGTCAACAATGTTGCAGAAACTGATGCTGCATTTTGCAATGCTGACCTAGAAACTTTTGTAGGATCCAAAATACCTTTCTTTATCATATCAACATATTCATTGTTGAGTGCATCAAAGCCAAAAGCTGGTTTGTCAAGATTTTCATAAATTTTATTTACAACAACTCCGCCATCAATTCCAGCATTGCCAGCAATCTGTCTGATTGGTTCTTCCAAAGCTCTTAAAACGATGCTTGCACCTGTCTTTTCATCTCCAGAAAGTTGTTCTACCAATTTTTTGATTGCTGGAGTAGTTTTCAAAAGTGCAACTCCACCGCCAGGAACAACACCCTCTTCTGTTGCAGCCTTTGTTGCAGAAAGAGCATCTTCAATACGAAGTTTCTTTTCTTTCATTTCAACTTCTGTTGCAGCACCAACTTTGATAACAGCAACCCCACCAGCAAGTTTTGCAAGTCTTTCTTGCAATTTTTCTTTTTCGTAGTCACTTGTTGTCACTTTGATTTGATCTTTGATTTGCTTAATTCTTGCTTGAATCTTTTCAGAATCGCCAGCACCTTCAACAATTGTTGTTGTATCTTTGTCAACTTTGACAGTTTTTGCTCTGCCAAGATTGTCGAGAGTGATAGAAGAAAAATCTACACCAAGTTCTGAAGAAACCAAAACACCGCCAGTCAAAATGGAAATATCTTCCAACATTGCTTTTCTCTTATCACCATAACTTGGAGCCTTTACAGCAACCACTGAAAGAGATCCACGAAGTTTGTTTAAAATAAGTGCTGTCAAAGCTTCGCCTTCAACATCATCAGCAATTATCAAAAGTTTTCCACCAACTTTAACCAACTGTTCAAGCAAAGGTAAAATTTCGTTTAAGTTTGAAATTTTGTTGTCTGTGATCAAAATATATGGGTTATCCATTTCTGCAATCATTTTCTCGGTGTTTGTGCTCATATATGGAGACAAATAACCTCTGTCAAACTGCATACCTTCAACAACAGAAAGTTCAGTTTGCATTGTTTGAGCTTCTTCAACAGTGATAACTCCATCATTACCAACTTTTTCCATTGCTTCTGCAATAAGTTTTCCTACTTCTTCATCTTCGGCAGAAATGCTTGCAACTTGTTCAATATCTTTAGAACTTGAAACAGGTTTTGAGATTTTTTTCAATTCTTCAACAGCAACATCAACCGCCTTAAAAATACCTTTCTTAAGGATAATAGGATTTGCCCCTGCTGTAAAGTTTTTCAAACCTTCACGAATGATAGCTTGAGCCAAAACACAAGCAGTTGTTGTGCCGTCTCCAGCAACATCATTAGTCTTTACAGAAACTTCTCTAATAAGTTCTGCTCCCAAGTTTTCAAAAGGATCAGAAAGTTCGATTTCTTTTGCAATAGTCACACCATCATTTGTGATAAGTGGCAAAGCATATTTCTTTCCCAAAACAACATTTCTTCCCTTTGGTCCAAGCGTAATCTTGACAGTGTCCGCAAGTTTGTTTACGCCCGCTTCCAAACTCTTTCTAGCTTGTTCCCCTTGTAAAATCATTTTAGACATACAGCATAATCCTCCTATTTCTCCAAAATGGCCAAAATGTCAGATTGTTTCAAAACAATATATTTTTTCCCTTCAAAACTGCATTCTGTCCCACTATATTTAGTATATAATACTTCTTGCCCAACTTTGACTTGCATTTTAACTTCTTTACCATCAACAATGCCACCTTCTCCAACAGCAACAACAGTTGCAATTTGAGATTTTTCTTGTGAAGCAGTTGGCAAAATAATTCCACTTTGAGTTTCTTTTTCAGCTTCTTTTGGAAGCAACACAACTCTATCAAAAATAGGTTTCAATTTCATAATAAACCCGCCTCCTTAAACATAAATAGTATAGTTTTCTGCAACAAAAAAGTAAAGTTATTATGACAACTCTCAATAAAAACAATAATCTTTTATGTCGAAAAACAATGTAAGAGAAAAACCTACAACAAAGTCATTCTTTATTTTTTGTTATATCTTCTTTTGAAAACATTTTTCCTATCATCAATCAAATAAAACATATTAATATATACAAACATAAAGATGATATAAAGAGCAAGATACAAACCATAAGAAATGCCAAGAATATCTTGAACATCATTATTAGGCATAAAATACATTGGATCAGCTTCAATCTTCAAAACATAAATTTCAAGAAGGGCATAAGCCAAGACAATTACATAACAAATTGCTTCTTTCCAGATGTTTTTGTATTCAAATTTTGTAAATCCCAATGTCATCAACAAAATAGAAATGACAAGCAACAAAGAATGTGTGCCAATAGAATACAAATTTTCAAATAAAATGTATTGGTTGTTAAAACCAACTCCTGGATAAGCAAAGAAGATCAACGCACAAATCAAAGCCGTAAATGCTCCAAAGTTGTATAAAAACTTTTTGTTTACAATAACTGCAAGGATAAGAGTCCAACAAGCAATAGCACACCAAGGTCTTGGCAACAGAAGATATAACAAACTTGATGTAGTAAATTCTTGTGGTCTGCATAAATTTATCACTCTTCTAGAAATCTCAAATGCAATAATAATCCCTACCAACGCCCAAATCACTATGTATTTTGTCTTTTGACTCTTTTTACGAAACAACAATGAAAAAGTGACAATTATTGTAATACACAAAACCAATGTCAAAATATGAAGCCAACCCCATTGACCATTTATGGAAGGATTAGGATATTGACTATATATCCAATCTATAAAACTCATATTCTACTCCTATCAATATAACCTTCTTATTTTTATAATAACAGCATTACTATCATAATAACAAATATATTTACAAAATTAATAAAAAATATTTTTAAAATTATCAATATTAAATTATAATGTATTTATAAAACTATCTATAGGAGAAATAATATGGGAATACAAATGTTTAATGGTTGGTATTTTTTTACACTGATTATCTGCATAGGACTATTTCTTTTGTTGTTTTTTATATTAAGAAAAAAATCTCAAAAAACACAAAAAATAGTTTTATTCTCTATTTTGCTAATTGGATTAATCTTGCACTTTTTGAAAGTATTTATTCCTCCGTATTCAACGGATGAAGGAAGATTATTGAGAGATTCTTGGTTTATAAACATCTGTGGTGCCAACATCTTTTTGTATCCATTTTTCTTTTTAAGCAAAAGCAAATCTGCAAAAGATTATATGTTTTATTTAGGTATATTTGGTGGATTATTTGCTTTACTTTATCCTATGGAACCAATGGCAAAAGTCAATCAATCTGCAGAATGGCTTGATATAGCAAGATTCTATTATCATCATCTTTCTCTTTTTGCCGTGCCTATGCTTATGGTTCTCTTTAAATTACATACCCTCAGTTATAAAAGGGTATTTGCAACCCCTACCTATCTTTTAGTCATAATGCTTTTTATAATGATCAACCAAGTGTTGCAAAGTGAATTAGGTTTTATAAATCTAAGAGGAGATGATATTTTCAACATAAATTACAAAAACAGCTCAATGATATGGGGTCCGTCTGGAGCAATTGGAGATTTTCTAGCCATTTTTTGTCCATCATTCTTCAAAACAATCCCTGTTGGAACCTATGCTGGAGAAGCAAAATTTTGGCCATGGTTTTGGTTAATCTTCCCTGCTTACATATTGCTTACTCCTGCTGCGTTTTTAATTTGCCTAATTTTTGACTATAAAAATTTTATAATAGATATGAAAAATTTAAACACAAAAATCAAAACATCTATTGCACAAAAAAAATCAAACAAATCTCAAACAGAGGACAAACAAATGTCAATAATTCGAAAAGTTTTAAGAAATAAATAAAAGCACTCTATAAATCTAGAGTGTTTTCTTTTTATATTTCCTTAAGCATCTTTATTCTTTTGAAGGAATTTTACAAGATACAAAACTCCAAGAGGTAAGTCTAAAACAATTGTCAAAACTATAAACAAAATATGTTTGTTTTTGTTTTCATAATCAAAAGGTTCGTAAATATATCTTTTTAAATACTCAGCAAAAACGAGTCCAACAATCATATATGCAAGCCCAATCAAACAGAAGATTCCAAACCACGATGATGGTTGACCAATCAAACATGCCACACCAAGCAAAATCAATGCTCCGAACAAAATGGAAGTTATGTTTGCTAAAACATAAAGAGCCATTCCAAAGCGGTCTTTATGTGCCACCATTTCTTCTTCAACTTTTTCGCTTACCTTTCCTCTTTTAATATATCTAGCAAGTTCAAATGCACCATAGAAAAGACTAGCAAATGCAACCAAGACAATCATAAGCAAAGGCAAATGCCAAGGGAAAGGTATTCCCAAATCTACCAAATTCAGTTCCAATGCATAAGCAAAATTATTTCCTGAGATCAGTGAAGCTGACATTGACACACATCCAATATATACATATCCAGCACACACCTTCCAAATATTTTTTATCTCTACTTTGAAATCTTTTATCTTTATAAGGTAAATAGGGACAAAAATCAATAAAGAATGAGTGATGACAGTTTGAATGTTTATAAAATGGAGAAATGGATAATTTGCAGTGATGCAATCTGGATAACAGAATGTTAAAATACCACCAATCATTGCACAGCCAAACAATATGTTATATAAAAATTGTAAAAACTTGTTTTCTTTTTTAATAAACGCACTCAAAAGCAAAGTAACAATTGTAGTCCAAGTCATTATGGCACACATTTGAAAAGAAAAAGTCCACCACCAATTAAAATTTTCGGCAGTGCCACCATTATGTTTGTGCAAGAGGAAATCATAAACTATTCTTCCTATTTCCAAAACAAATAAAATAGAAGCTAAAACAATTTTTGTTATTTTCCTGCCTTTCTGGCTTTTCGCATAAAGGAGGAAGCTACACAGCACAACAAATCCAGCAACAAACAAAATAAGAAACAAATGGTTTAGATTGAAAAACCAATCTATGTTGTTAGACAAGGTGTTGTCAAATCCAAAAAAATAGTTCATAAAATCCCTCACAAAAAAAATTGGAGCGGACGATGGGAGTCGGACCCACCTCTCAAGCTTGGGAAGCTCGCATACTACCGATGTACTACGCCCGCACAATAAAGTCAAAATTGACTTTATTTTTTGTTAATCAACTCAAATAGAATACAATCATGAAACTTGCCATTTTTCAATGCGTGTTCTGTCAAGATTCCAACTTTGACAAGTCCAGAATTTTGAATTACTTTTGCACTTGCAACATTTTCTCTATAACATTTCGCATAAACTTTATGTAATCCAAGATTTTCAAAAGCAAACTCAATTATTTTTTTTGTTGCTTCTGTGGCATATCCCTTACCCCAAAATGGTTTTGCTATCCAATAACCAATTTCTGCACAAGGGTCTATTTTGTTTATCATCAAAGATATGCTTCCAATCAATTTTTTGTCATCTTTTTTTATAATAGCAAAATCATATTCTAATCCTGCTTTTCTTCTTTTAGGCATAGCCAAAATCCAATCTTTTGCATCATTTTCGTAATATGGATATGGCAAAGGAATATATTGATTGAATTCCTTATCATTGCAAATTTTTACCAGATCATCTATGTCTGATTTCTTAAAATATCTAAGACTAATTCTTTTTGTATTCAACATTTATTATTCCTGAATGTTTGGTGGTGTGACAATTGGTCCCAAAATTGTATTTATCGTAAGATTTGTAATCATATTTGAAATGTAAGCCATCAAAATTCTAACAGGTTGACTGTTTTTGATGTATTCTTTTGGATCATCAAGCTTCATAAATTCAATAGAGTCAACAGGTATGTCAATGCTCATAGTTACGGCAACACGCATCAAGTTTGCAGGGCTAACTAAAAGTCTTCTTTCCATAGTGACCTTAACTACTTCTTCTGAAACTTTTCTTACATCAATAGAATCTTCTGGTTTAATGTTTATCATTGTGTTTCCGGCTGGGAGTTGCATCTTTTCAAAAACAACTTTTTCCAACATAGGTTTTACTAAATGAGGCTTTATAACTTTTTCTTGTTCCATTTTATTCTCCTATAACATTAAAATTTTATCACAAAACACACAAAATTTCAATCATTTTAGATTGTTTTCATGGCAATAACTCAAAATTTAGTATTGACAAAAAACAAATTTTATAATACCATAACCACATGAATAAAAAAGCACTCGTCTTTATGGACTACAACGAAACATTTGATGATATTGGAGGCGAAAGATATAATGGATTCTCCAATGTTTTTATTGGTGGCATAAGACAGTTTTGCAATCAATTTGACAACGAAGTAGAAATTGCCGTGATCACAGCAGCAAATTACCAAAGCCCAGAAGCATCAATAAGGAGTGATTTGTATTGCACTTTGTTGTATTTACCACTTGATATAAGACTGCATTTCAAATATTTGATTGAGGATTGCTCACAATATATGTCAAATATAGAATTCAATGGAAACGATATAAGCTATACACATTATCAATCAATTTCACATTTCAGAGGCACAAAAAAAGATGGTGTTGAAAACACTTTAAAAGCCATAGACTCAAACCATGAAATCACAACTTGCGTTTTTGTTGGAGACAGCGAAACTTTGGACTTGCCAATGATAGATGCTAAAGTTGACAACAGAACAAAATTTTTTATTCTAGCAAACAAAAGAATTTTAAAAGCAGACAGATATCCAGTTTATAAGGTAGATATTCAAAAGCAGAGTCAATCTTTCAGTTATGGGAAAGATATAATCGAGACTATAAATCCAAAAGAAAAGGAGCCACTAATACTCAAAACCACTTCAAAAAGTTTTGGAGTTGGAAAGGGCTTTCAAGCCTTGGCATCATATATAAAAGAAAAAGATAGAGAAAAATAACTCTATCTTTTTTCTAAAATCAAAAACAATCACTATAGTTTGAATATTTTTACTTTTGTGCTAAAATAAGAGTATGAAAAATGAAATATGCCAGATTTGCCCAAGACAATGCAAAATAAACAGAAACACAAGTGTTGGTTTCTGCAATGAGAAAAACAAGATAAGAATTGCAAAAATTATAAAAAATTTTCAATGGGAAGAGCCTTGCATAACAGGAAACAAAGGAGCTCTTGCTATCTTTTTTTCTGGTTGCAATTTAAGATGTGATTATTGTCAAAATTACGACATTTCAAGAGGCGGAATTGGAGAGTTCTACACAATTGAAGAGTTTTGCAAACTCATAGAAGACAACCAATCTTCCCACTCATCAATTGACTTAATTACTCCCACCCATTTCTCTGATTTACTTTGTGAAGCATTTTCAAAAATCAATAAAAAAATACCCGTAGTTTGGAATACAAATGGTTATGAAACAACAGAAAACATAGAAAAGGTTAGCAAATTTGTTGATGTTTTTTTGACAGACTTCAAATATGGTGATAATGAAACCGGCAAAAAATTTTCTAAATGTGAAAACTATTTTACCATAACACATACTGCCACTTTAAAAATGTGCGAATTAAAGCCCGACATTTTAGATGGCGATTTTATGAAGCAAGGAGTTGTCATAAGACACTTAGTTTTGCCAGGATTACTACAAAACTCTTTCAATGTACTGGACGAAATAAAAGCAAATTTCCAAAACAGAAAAATCAGCATAATGAGTCAATTTACTCCAAATGGTCACAGCAAATTAGACAGAAAATTAAAACCTATTGAGTATAAAGCAGTTTTAATGCACATGGAGAAATTAAATTTGACAAATGGTTATATTCAAGATTTCGAAAGTGCTGATGATAAGTTTGTCCCTGATTTTGTTTGATTGTAGCAAATTTGTTTGACATAAAAAGACAAAAATTTTATCATATTATCATAAAAGAGGTGTGATATGACAAATACCAAAAGATATATTGGTTTAGGCATAATGTTTTGTTTGTTTACTCTGTTGTTTACAGTTTTGTATTATGTTGATGCTATAAAAACTTTGGACTTAATGTTGTGTGTCACTTATGTTTCATATTTTGTTGGAATAGCATTGATGTATAATGGTGCATACACAAGAGCACAAGGCAAAACAAAATCAACCATTTTAAATTTTGCTTTTGGCGGTCTATTTATGATCCTTGCAATCGGCCTACTAATTTATGGACTTGTGACAGAAACAATTGTTTTATTTTAATATATAAACAAAAAAGAAAAATAAATAAAAAAAAGAAAACCACTTTCAAGTGGTTTTTCTTTTTTTCTCTATGAATTAAGTTTTTTGATTTCTTCAAGCAAGTCTTCCAATTTTGCGTTTATTTCAGAAATCTTGCTTTCTGGTTCATTCTTTGTCATAACATCTTGTGCTTCTTCTTGAAGCTCATCAATCTCTTTCAAGAGTTCTTCTCTACGAGCTTGTTTATCATCAACGGCACTTGTGTTCATTTCGTTCATAGCTTCTTCAAGTTCATCATTTATTGACTTTCTCATAGCCTGCAATTTTGCTTCTTCTTCTGAAAGTCTTCTGTTAATTTCCAAAATAGAACTCAATTGTTTTCTAGGTCTACCACGCCCTCTCTTTTCTGTTGTAGGCTCAGCAGCAGTTTCTTTAACAATTTTCTTTGGTCTGCCTACTCTCTTTGTAGCTGTAGTAGTTGTTGTCGCAGATGTTGTTTTCTTTGGACGACCAGGACGCTTTGCAGGTTCAGCTTTTTCACTTGTCACATTTTCTTTTACTTCATTTTTTTTAGGTCTTCCACGTCCTCTCTTTTCAGCAGGTTTTGTGTCACTTACTATTTTTCTTGGTCTTCCTGCTTTTTTCTTTGGAGTCTCTGGAGCCACTTCTGCTGGTTGATTGTTTTCTTGATTTACAACAGTGCTTTCAGGTTTTTCTTCAGTCAATGTGAAGTTTTCGAGTCCAGCTTCTTGTTGCTGTTCTTCTTTCTTCTCTTCTTCAGCCTCTTTCTTTTCTTCATTGTGCTCTTCAAGAGGATTGTTTTTTTCTGAATTGTTTACAATTTCAATTTCGTTATCTTTATCAACATCTTTTACGACATTTTCAGCAACATTATAAACATCACCTTTTTGAGAAACATCAGTCATAAAATCAAAAGTATCAAAACTATCAAAATCTACAACTTTCTTTTCTTCTTTATTCTCTTTGTTTTCTTCTTTCTTTGGAGCTTCAGAAATCAATTTGCCATCTTGAGAATAAACATTTCCGTTTTCATCATGGAAGTTTCCATCTTTATCATAGAATGTTCCGTTTGGATAAACATAGTTGCCATTTTCATCATACTTCCCTTCTGCAGGTATATCTGATGTAGTTTGTGAGTTGTTGTCTGCAGCTGTTGCATCATACGCTCCCTGTGGAACATTTTTCAATTTGATTTCAAGTTCTGTAATGTACTGCTTATCTTTTTCATTTTCTGCTTTCAAAGCATTTATTTTATCATCAAAAACTTTTGCAACAACTTTTTCAGCACTGTGGCAGAATTTGTCAAAGAATGTTTGATATTCGCCAATCATAGCATTTTCAACGCTGTTCTTGTATTCATCAAGTTCATCATTGAGTTTTTTGATTTCTTCTTCGCCTTCATTTTTCTCAAGCAAGTATTTTGCTCTTTGTTGTTCAAACTCAGCTTCCAACTGCTCTTGTTTAGCGATTTCTTGAGTTTGTTGTTTTCTATAATAGTTGCTTTCAATTCTGTTTGTAGTTTCTTCTTGCATCTGACGAAGTCTATTAACATTTTCTTTTGATGCTTGGGCTTTTGTTTGATAATCTTTTTGAACATTATCAAAGTTTTTCTTTCTAGAATCAAGTTCAGCTTCAATTTGGGATATCTTAACAAGAATCTTTTCTTTTCTCTTCAAGAAGAGTTCGCTTTCTTTCATCGCTCTGTCCAAAACGATTGACCCATCAACTCCTGTAGAAGAAAAATCATAAGTTTCATATTCAACTTCTTGTTCTTTTGCCTTGTTGAATTCTTCCTTTTCCTTTCTTGCTTTATAATCAAGGAATTCTCTCAAAACTGGTTGACCTTTTTCAATCTCTTGTGGAGTAAACAAAATTTGATAATCTATATAAGAAGGAAGATCAATACAAGCATTGTCCATAAATCTGCCAAACAAAGAGACGTTTTGATATAAAGAATTTAATATAGAATTTTTTCTAGCTCTTAAATAAACAATAAATACAACGCCAATTATAGCAACAAAAATAGGAACCAACAAAGCCATAATTGTAGCAAGACCTGTCAAATAAGAATCAAAACAAGAAACAATCAAAACAAACATAGCAACAATCAATGCCCAAATAGTGGTAAAGATTGTAAGATTCTTAATGTTTGAATTATATGAACTTGTCTTCAAAGGTTTCTCAACCAAATTTTCTGATGACAAATAAGAAGAAGGGCTTCCTTCTCTAAAAAGTATGTACTGTTGCCAATAATAACAAAGTCTTTTTGGTGTTTTGGTTTTGAAAATCATATTCAAGTCTTTAATATTATCTTCAGTGACAGTTTTCTTTTCAAACAACCAATAATTCAATTTGTCTAAAGCTCTGTTTAAAGATGCTTCATAAGAAAATGCTGATTTAATTAAGAAGAAAACAACCAGCACCACTTCAACAGCAAGAGCAATAAAAAACAAAACATCGAGTCCAATCATGTTTGAAAATGATGAAAAGAAATTTACAATGCTGTTTACTATATCACAAAGAGTAGAAAACATTTACGACCTCCTCTATCTATACGTCTTTAGTATATCACAAGTAAAAAAATAATTACTAATATTTTTTAATAATTTCCAAATAATTTTAAAATATTTTTTTATAATTATTTTTCTCAAAAAATAAATGGAAGAAAAATAATCTCAAAATCAATTTTTCTTCCCTAAAATAATGGCAAATATGAATTTAATTATTTATCTATTTGTATCAATTTATTATTTCTCAAAGATAACAAAAATGACGCTCCGACCTTCAAATTTTGTGCATTTTCTAATGCTTTTTTATATAATTTAATTTGATTTTTATATTTTTCAATTAAATATTTTTCACTATTAGAGTTTGAATATTTATAATCAATCAAAATTATTTCATTGTTTTTTACAATAAACAAATCAATAACGCCCTGAACCAATATTTCATCATCCAAAGAAACATTCTCCAATAAATTTGAAATTTTGTCTTTCATAATAAATTCTTTTTCTTTAAAAACAACACCATTGTCGGTAAATTTTCTCAACAAAATTATGTTTTTTAACAAAATCTCTTTATCAACCAACATTATCGCGTCTTTAAGTATATCTAAATTGTTGTCAATTTCTTGATTTAGTTCTGCCATTGATGAAATATTTTTAAAATCTAAAACTTTTAAAGCCAAGTGATAAGCATTACCTGTTTCTATAGAATTATTTGAGAAAGTAAAGTTTTCATTTGAGTATTTACTCAAAACATCTTCATCATTTTTATTATTCAAACTTGTGACACTTTCTTTCAGCCTAAAATTTAATTTATCATCAATTTTGTATTTAAAATTCAAATAATTTAAGATTTTTTCTTGAATTTTTGGCAATATTTGCATATTTTCAAAATTTTGTTTTTCTGACAAATCAATTTCTTCAACATTTTCAATGTAAGAAATTGCCATATTTTTATCTTCATAAAAATTGTTTTTCAAAAACTCCGCCTTAATTTTTGGCATAGAATAGAAAATCAATTCAAAATAGCTATCACAATCTTTGACATCATATCTTTCAAAAATATTATCTTTGATGTTTCCAAACAAATATAACCTGTTCTTCGCTCTTGTCAAAACAACATAAAAAATCATCAATTCTTCTTCAAAATCCTTCTGAGATTCAAAAGTTTTAATTGCTTTCATTTTTACAGTCTCAACTTCTTGATTGTTGTCTTTGTCATAAAATTTGACACCCAAGCCAAATTTTTCATTGATTTCAACATCAACCTTAGGTTGAGATTTTTTTAAACTTTGATCACACCCAATAAGAAAAACAATTGGATACTCAAGTCCCTTGCTGTTGTGAATTGTCGTAAGCAAAACTGAATCTTCAACAGCAGATATCTCTGATGTGACTGTAATCTCTACACTTTCAAAATAATTTATAAGACCAGCCAAGTCAAATTCAAAATCACTTGCAGAAATTTCGTTTAAAAATTTATCAACAAACAAATTGATTTTTGAATGGTTTATTTTCTCATTTATATAAGCACGATAATTTGTCTTAGCAAATAATTTTAAAAATGCTTTCCTTGCACCCCAAACTAATACATCAAACTTAAACCCATTTAAGTTTTTGTTAAAGTTTTCAAAGATTTTTTTGTCATCTTTGATAACAATTTCACATAACGACAAATCATTTTTTGATTTTTCATCAACAATCTGTTGCAACGAAACATCGCTAAGTCCAGATAAAAGAACACTCAACATCGAAACATCATCATCTGCATTCAATGCAATCTTCAAATATGATAAAAGAACTTTGATTTCTGGTTCGTCAAGCAAAACGCTTCTTGAATTTGATATAACCGGAACTCCACTTTTTTGCAAATAGATTTCAATTTGATTAAACAATGCGTCTCTTTTTCTAGAAAGTATAGCAATATCACTATAACGACATTTCCTTAACTGTCCACCATCACTTATTTGTGAAGACATAACTTCATTTATTCTTCGTTTAACATCTTCAATTTGCACCAAATTTTGATTGTCAACATACAAATTTGCATCTTTTACACTATAAACAGCAGGCAATTCTTCTTTTTCAATTTCATTTTTCTTCAACAAATCAATGTACACTGTTTTTTGACCATCATCAACAAAAGGAGAAACTCCCTCGAGCATTGATGTGTTTTTGTAGTCAACCCCACAAGTTTCTTTTGTCATGCAAACTTTAAAAATATCATTGACAAAATTAAGGACATTTTTATTGCTTCTAAAATTGGATTTCAAATATTTTACAGTTGAATTTTTTTCTTTTTCAAAATCACTTACATCTTTCAAGAAAATTTCAGAGCTTGCAAGTCTAAAGCCATAGATCCCCTGTTTTACATCACCAACCGCAACAAAATTGCAATTTTTTGCTACATTTTTGATAATTCTTTCTTGGACTTTGTTTGTATCTTGATACTCATCAACAAAGACAAATTTTAAACCCATGAAAAGATTTTCCTCAACGGACAATTTTTTCATATATTTTTCTAAATCATAAAAATCTAAAATATTTTGCGATTTTTTGATTTCATTTTCTTCATTTTCATACAATTTAAATAGTTTTATCAAAATTTTTTCAAGAAGTCCATGCTTTTGAATTTCAACTACATCATCATTGTCCAGGTTTAAAATCTCTATATTATTTACTGCTTTGTTTATAGAATCTTTAATACTCTTTAAATTCTCAACGACTTCATCGCCCACTTCTTTCCTTTTTGGAAGATAAGGAAAAGAGAATTCTTTACAAGCAGACGCCAACTGATAAATATCTTTGCTGTTTAAAATGTTTGATAAATTTTTAGACAATGTAAAATAAAAATCTTCAACATGCAATTTCTCAACACTATCCAATGCACTTTCAATTTTTTCTATACAATTTTTAAACAAAAAATCAGTCGCACATTCAAAATATTTTTCATTTTTTTCTTCATTGTCTTTCAAAAATTGTTCTTTATCTGCAACAGAATTAACCAAATTTTCTATTTCAAAAAGTATTTCTCTAACTTTATTTTTGTCATTTTTAAAATTGGAAATCAATTCAAAATATTCTTCAAAATTCTGTTCATTAAGCTTTTTAAAAGCCACATCAAATGCATTTTGCCTAATCTTTTGTGAATAATTTTCATCTGCTATTGCAAAATTTTCACTAATGCCAAGCAAATTTGCATATTTTTTTAAGTTTTTTTCACAAAAAGAGTGTATTGTTGAAATATTTGCAACAGAAAGCGAGTCAATTTGTTCAATGATAAATGGATCATCACCCTTTTCTTTCAAACTTTTAAGCAATCTTTCTTTCATTTCTGTTGCTGCAGCCTTTGTGAAAGTAAGCACCAAAAAGTCTTTGACAGGGATTCTCTCTTCGCAAATTAGTTTCGTTATGTATTTTATCATAATATATGTCTTGCCACTGCCTGCAGAGGCACTGACCAACATATTCTTTTTATCATTCAACAAAACTTCTTCCTGTTCTGGTATTTTCATCAATTGTTTCCTTTTAAATCTTCATCTTTAATCGTTTGCATAACTCTATAACCGTCATCCTCCGTATGTCTACAAATAGACAAATATGGACAGAATTGACATTCATCTTTTATAGGTTTTGCTTCAATATAATTTTCTGAGATTTCTTTTATTGCTTGATCAGAAACTTTTGTTGCGTAGTCAAACATAAAATCAAAATTTTCAACCGCATTTCCGTTTTTAAATGCAAATTCATTATCTTTAACATTTTTCTTTCTAGACATACCTATCAAATCACTTCTGAAATTATCTTGCCAAAGCCTGCTGTCCACCATTTCGACAACATCATTATCTTTCAAAGTCAAACCATTAAAAAGTGTGACATTTTGATTTTTCTTTAAATATTTTGTTCTGCAGTCAAAATAATATAATCCAGCACAATCCAATTTTAATTTATCTTTTATGCTATCTGCATAAAGAAAAAGTTGCAATTTTTTGCCATAATACAAATCTTTTTTTATGTTCTCAGTTTTACCTGTTTTGTAGTCGATAATTCTAAAATAATTTTTATCCTTATCTACACGATCAATAAAGCCAACCAAATTTGCATTTTTAAATATTTTCTCAAACACTTTTTCTTCAAGCAAAATTGGTCTAAATTCACTGTTTTTTTGTTCAAAAACTACATTTTTTAATATTATTTTACTTTCATTATACAAAAATCTTAAAAAGTATTTTCTTTTTAAAACTTTTTCGTCATAAGTTTTTTGTGCAATTTCTTCCACTTTGTCTTTCAAAAATGCATCAATTTGTTTTTCTGTGACATTTGACACATTCATATCAAATTTTTCTATAAATGTTTTCAACAATTCGTGTTCAAAAGTTCCAAACATTCTTTTGTTTGGTTCTACATTTTCATTCTGTTTAACTTTCAAAACATAAGATACAAATCTCCTAAATGGACAAGCAAAATATGTTTCAAGCTCTGTTGCTGAAATTGTTTTCTTTTGTAAACTTTCTTCATTTTCAAAAGAAAACCTTGATTTGTCATTTGCAATATTTTTTTCTATGAGTCCAAGAATGGAACTTATCCATTTTTTAGGCAACTTATTCTCTGTTTTTAGCTTTGCAAAATATGCAGGCAAATTTTCCATATTACCAATGTAGAAATTAAATCTATCCAAATTTTCTTCTTCTGAAAAATCTCCCAATTCAAAATTGTCAAGAGAAGCAGTGTGGACAATGTTGTCGCCAAACATTTTTTGTAAATCTAAAACAAAGTTTGCTTTTTGTGCAACTCTGTCATCTTCTGCCATTGGAGTGCAAACAATAAGTTTTTCTTTTGCGTGTTGAAGCATTTCAAAAATTTTTAGTCTGCTTCTTCTGTTTAAAACTTTTATCTCTGGCTCTAAAGCAAATTCCAATTTCAATTTTTTGATATCATCATCATCAATTATACCAATATCACTTTGTGTCTTTGGCAAATTGTTTGCAGTTGCTCCCAAAACAAACAAAGTCTTGACATCTTCAAAATAACTGTTTGTTGCATCTCCCACATAAACAGCATCAATATAAGAAGGAATTGTCTCAACCTTTACACTAGCCAAAGACAATGTAAACAGTTTTTCAAAATTTACTAAATCAAAAACTTCTTCTCCACCGATCTCTTCAAGTTTTTCCAAAACTTTTGATATCAATTCTTTTGATTGAGAATTTTCACTTTCTTTTTTGAAATAACTTTCTTCTTGCATTTTAAGCAAAACATTTTGATATGAATTTTCAGTATAATTCAACAAATCTTTCAAAACTGTTAAATAATCTTTCAGTTTTTTACATTTTTTTATGTTCTCAATTTCGTTGACAACAAAACTAAATTCTGGAAATCTCTCAACAAATTCATCAACTTCTTCAATATTGTAATATTCTATTTTGCTTAAAATATCAGCATTGATTTGGTTGTTTACAAGCATAGATGATGCTAAAAATTGAAAATCTTCTTTCTTTAGTCCAAGTTTTGCCATTTTTATAATCTTCAACAAAAATTGTCCCAAAATGGTTTGAGTGAGATCTGCTGCTTCGTCACAATACAATGTTATATCAAAATCTCCAAAAATTGTTTTTATATCATCAAAATAATTTTCGTCTGGGACAGCAACAGCAAAATCTTTAAAATGTGCTCCTTTTACAAGAGCGTGTTTTATGTATTTCGCAACAAACTCAATTTCGTCTTTTTTATTCTTCGCAACAGTATTGACAAAAAAATCACTTTTACCACTTTCAACATTCAAAGAAAACAAATTTTTTGCCATAGTCAAATGTTCGTTTTTCAAATTTGTTGAAAAGTTTTCCACTTCAATGCTCACGCCATATTCTTTTGCATACTTGGTTGTTTTTTCAAGAATGTCATTTTCATAAATGAAAGAATTGCCACCAATATAAATTGGCTTTGCAAAACCTATATTTATGTCTTTCACAAACCCAGCAAGTTTGCAAATAAAAGAATTTATTTCCATAGAAAAACTGTCAAAGTTTACAAAAAACAATCTTGTGTTTGACAAATCAACAACTTTTTCTGCATTCTCTACAAAAAAATCAAGCAATTTTGACAAATCAAGTTTTTCTCCAAGCAAACTTTCATAGGTCTGATAAATAAGTCTCAAATCGTGCATTTTTCTATCTAACAGATCATCTCCAACACTTTTGATTTGTTCTGGCTTTATCTTGCAAGATTTAAATTGTTTGATTATTTGCAAAATTTTAATACAAAAATCTACACTACATTTGTTGAAATATACAAATTTGTCTTCGCACTGTGAAACTGCTTTGTAAATATTGAAAACTTCTTCAAGTCCACTTATTCTTTGAAAAGGTATGTTTTGATTTCTCAATATTTTACTTGCCAAACGAGAAATACCCACCACTTCAATATTGAGAGTGGATTTTATATTCAAAACATCAAAAATCAAACTTTCTGCTTGCATAGAAAAACTATCTGGGACAATAACCATATTTTTTGTTCCCAAATCTTGTGGCTCAATTTGTTTGATTGTGTTTATTGCTGCTTCGTAAGCCGTTGCACCTGTAAATAGCTTGATTTTCATATCAAAATTTTATCATAAAACAAGCAATAAATCAAACTTTTTAATTCTGCGAAGTCTCTTTCATTTTCTTTTTTAAAAGTTGTTGTTTAAATGCCTCTTGCTTGCTTATGTTTAAAGATTCCAATCTTGAAAGAAGTTTCAAATTTTCTTCTTTAAGCCCTTGCAATCCTTCCCTAAGTTCTGCAATTTGCTTGTCTTTTTTATTTAAATCGACAAATGCTTTTTTCAACAAATAATTTGAAGATTCTTTTTCTAATTTAGTCTTTTCCATAAATTCTTCAACTGCTGTTTTCTTTATGAGTCTAACAAGCCCCATAAACAAACTGTTTATATCACTTTCAGTCAAAAGTTTTTGTCTTTGTTTGAAAGGGATAATATTGTTTTTCACAGCAATCTTCTTTTTCATGTTTTGATATTTGTTTTGCAACCTTGTCATTTCTGTCAAATCTCCACAGCTGAGTTTCAAACATGCAGACCTAACAGAAACCCCTTGTTTTGTCATATCTTCAATTTTTTCAAAAAGTTTTTCTTCTTCCTCTTTATTGAAATTGTCAAAATGAACTTTTGCATGTTTACCAATATCTATCCCAAGACTTTCGCACCTTGCATGATCTTGAAGAAGATTGTCAACTTCATGATAATAATAATTTCTTACACTGTTTGGTTTTCTTCCATACTTTTTTGCGTGACTGACAAATGCCATTTTCAACGCCTGCTGACTTTGTTTGCACGCTTCAACTTCGTCAAAAAGTGACTTAACTTCTTTATTATTCCAACTAGAAAATTTCATAAACACCTCTCTTATTCATTTATTGACAATATGAAAATTTTTAAACAACAAAATGACTTATAAAGTGTTATAACTAAAAATTAAATCTCATAAACTAAAATATGGAAAAATATCTTATCAAAACTTCTTATCCTTGTCTTATAAAAACAAAAAGTGATATGGCAGAAATTGATGAAAATGATTTGCTTGAACTTCAAGATGAAGATATCATTTTTATCTATCCCACAAACAATCTTTATGTACCTTTTTATATAAACTTAAATTGTCCAAAAGAAAATGAAAGGTTTTCCATCATAAAAAAAGATGATAAAAACATCATTTACATCGAAAACTGTCCATCAGTAAAATTGTCTCAAAAAGAGAGCCTGAACTTTTCTGGAAAAACTTGTGATATAACCATTTCAGGAAACATAATATGCTTTGAAACTGATTCAAAAAAAGTTTCTTACAACTGCCCTCACGATTGCAGAAATTATAAAATTTTTAAAATAAAAAAATTTGCTTGCATTCAGTTTGAGCACAATTTATATGCATACTCCATAGAAAAAAACCGATTAACACATTTTAACGGAGACAGTCTTGATGTAAATCAAAACAACATAATCATTCAAAAAAAATTTCACGACAGTTTAAATCGTGAAAAAAATGCAGAATATCAAATAGATGATGAAATAAAGGTTGAAAAGGAGTCATTTATGCACAATCCAATAAATTTCAACGAAACCAAACTTGTCCCTTTTAGACTGCTTGAAAGCATAAAAGCCAAAGATTATGAAAGTGCCTTGGACTTTCTTTCTGAAAAACTAAAAGGAGAAATTGACTCCGATCAGATAAAGGATTTTTTTGGAGAAATATCAAATTTCCTTCCAGTAAACACAAATGAATTTATCACCATATCAAATTTCAATAAAAACTATGTAAAGTTTGTTTTAGTAAACAACAAAATTGATGATATTTTGATTGATAATTTATGATAAAATTCCAATCAATTTCAATCTTTTGTCAAATCGGCTTTCAAAATTTTTGACCAAAATTTTCAACAGAATATACTCGCTGTTTTCTGCAAGTTTGACTGTTTTAAGTTTGTCAAAATCGGTATTTGTCAAAATTTTAAGTGCAGAATATGCTGTTTTAGGGATCTCTTCGCTTACAAAACTTTTGCACCCCATACACTCTATCTCGCCTGTTGAATAATCAATAAACATTCTATCAAAACTTGCAGTCCCGCACACACTGCATTTTTCTGTATAAAGTGGAAAACCGCTTATTTTGAAAAGTTCAATAAAAAACTTGTCTAAAACATAATACTGTCTATTGCTTTCAAAACATATATTTTTAAGAGTTTTAAGAGTCAACACAAAAACTCGTGCAATTTCTGATTCTGTAGAAAATTCCAAAGCATTGACAACTTCCAAAACAGCAGTTCCTTCAAAATATCTGTCTATATCTTCGCTTATCTCGTGAAAACTTTCCACAACATCAAAACCGGTGACAATTTTCCCGCTTCTTCCATCTTCAAGAACAAAATCTCCAAAACAAAAAAGATTTTGAGCAAGTTTCATCTTGGCTTTTTCACCTTTGACACCTTTCAATGTTGCCCAAATTTTGCCTTTTTCAAGAGAAAAAAGAAGAATATTTTTATCCTTCTCTTTCCTATCATTTGATCTTATAACAATTGCTTTAACTTTTTCAGACATTTCTTTCCTTTGGCTCTTGAGCTTTGTTCTTTTTGTTTTTCAATTCTCTCAACTCGTTTCTTCCTTCCACAAACTGACTGACAGCCTCAATATTCCCTTCTGACATAACCACAGCATACCATCTCAGTTCGTCTTCAATGTTTGGAAATGTAGATTTATTGTTCATATTGCACCTCCTTGTCTAGTTTGCGTAGAACAAAATGTAATATTCTTTGCTTGCGAGCCTCTACTTATAAGTATTTTAACATAGCAATCCAAAAAATCAAATAGTTTTTGAAGAAAAATATGTATTGTGCCAAAAATCTTGGCACATTTTATTAAATATTTTTTATCAATAAACTAGCATTTGTATATGTTGTAGCATCACTAGAATTGTTAACAATCTGTAGTGTGCTTGTTTGTGGAACAGTAATAACTATTGTTCTGGAAAGGTTGACAGCATTCCCTGCCGTTTGCGTTGTTGAAATAGTTGAGCCACTCACATCAACACCATTAACCTGCAATTTTGCACTTATAGTCCCGCTTGCTGGAACTGTTCCGCTTACAGAATAAGAAATCTCATAAGTCCCCGCACTGAGAGTCACAGCACCAGAAGTGATTGTGCTTGGTAAAATACCTGTGCCTGATCCTTGAACAAAACCAACTGGGATTATCCCTTGAGAAGCAATTTCTCCAACTGACAAATTGTTAAAAAATCCAAAATCACTTGTGATTATTGGATTCACAATCTCGTTTCCACCCCTACAAGCCAAGTTTATTGGACAAAAAATAGGGCATGGATGATTGAAAATGCAACAATTGAATCTTCTGTACATATTTTCTCCTTTTAGACGAAACATCGCCCAATATCATTATATTTTTTTTAATCAACTATGTTTACTTTAAATATGATATCATTTAAGTCAACAGCAGACTTGACAAAACTGCAAAATTGAGTAAAATGTATAATAACAAGGAGGAATTTATGTTATCACCATATAGAATAATTGCAAAAAACGCTTTAATGAGTTGGAACGGATTGTCAGAAGAGGAAGCAACAAAAGTTGTATCCGAATCAACTTTTGATCAATTGGAAAATCAAGTTTGGGCAAAAAGCTCTATAAAAACTGCAGTAAGTGCCATTTCTGCATATTTGGATATTGATCCAAAAGATTTTGAATCCGCTGTTTTAGGTCAAGACTCTCCAGAAATGACTGATGCTCAAAAAGAAACATTTAGAGAAATTGCACGTAAAGCTGCAAACGCGAATGTTGAAAATCTTGCCATCTACTCTCTTGCTTGCATCCATGACAATTGGGTTGTCGAAAATGCAAAAAAATTCGTAAAAGAAGGCAGAGAAGCAAAAAAATATCAACATGCTCCTTTGGAAATGATTGGTTGGAAAGAAGCAAAAGCAGACTTGTTGTTCTTGGAACCAGTTTTAAATTCTATAGGAATTGAAGTTAATGATAATAAACTTCACAATGCTTATGATAAAGAAGCAACAAGGTTCTTTAAAGAACACGGATTCTTGGATGCACAAGGACAAATCAAAAAAGAAGAAATAGCAAAAAGTTTGTTGGAAGGAAAAGACTTCTATTCTGCTTTGACAGAAACAAACACTGCAAAGACACAAGAAGAAGCTGATTTAGTTGCAGGTCAAGTTTCTGAAAAGGTAAAAGATTCTTTAGAAAAAAATAAGACAATATAAAATAAGAACAAAAAAAGAATGTCGATTGACATTCTTTTTTATTCTTGAATAGAACCAACTGTTCTTGGGAAGAGTTCTACATCTCTGATGTTTGATATTCCTGTCAAATACATAACAAGTCTTTCAAATCCAAGCCCATAACCAGAATGGATGTTTGTTCCGTATCTTCTTGTGTCGAGGTACCAAGCATAATCTTCTTCTTTAAGACCAAGTTCTTTGATTCTTGTTTGAAGTTTGTCAAGTCTTTCTTCTCTTTGACTTCCGCCGCAAAGTTCTCCAATTCCTGGAACCAACATATCAACAGCGGCAACTGTCTTTCCATCATCATTTTGACGCATATAGAAAGCTTTGATATCTTTTGGATAATTTTTCAAGAAAACAGGTTTCTTGTAAACTTCTTCAGTCAAATATCTTTCGTGTTCTGACTGCAAATCAATACCCCATTCAACAGGGAAAACAAATCTATTTTTAACTTTTTTCAAAATCTCAATTGCTTCTGTATAATCAAGTCTTACAAATTCATTATCAACAATACTTTTCAATCTTTCAATCAAACCTGTGTCAACAAATTTGTTTAAGAAATTGAGTTCGTCTGGACATTCTTGCATTACATATTTGATGACATATTTGATCATCTCTTCTTCGTTGTCCATAAGTTCTTCCAAATCACAGAAACACATTTCTGGTTCCATCATCCAAAATTCAGCAGCATGACGAGAAGTGTTAGAGTTTTCTGCTCTAAATGTTGGTCCAAATGTATAAGTTTTTCCAAATGCGTGAGTAATTGTCTCTTCGTGCAACTGCCCAGAAACTGTCAAAGAAACCTTTCTTCCAAAGAAGTCTTTGCTGTAATCGACCTTTCCATCCTTCATTGGCAATTTGTCCAAATCAAGAGTTGTGACTTGAAACATCTCTCCAGCGCCTTCGCAATCGTTTGATGTTATGATTGGTGTGTGAACATAAACGAAGTTTCTTTCATTGAAAAATTTGTGAATAGCAAAAGCAGAAACAGAACGAATACGGAATACTGCATTAAACAAATTCCCTCTTGCTCTGATTGTTGGAATTGTTCTCAAAAATTCAATAGTGTGTCTTTTCTTTTGCAAAGGATAATCTGTATCACAAGAACCCAAAACAACAACTTTGTTTGCGTTGATTTCAAAAGGTTGTTGAGCATTTGGAGTGACAACAACAGTTCCACAAACTTCAAAAGAAGCACCAACATTTTCTTTGACTATTTCGTCATAATTGGCGATTTTGCCTCTTTCTACAACGACTTGCACACTCTTAAAAGCACCATCGTTAAGCTCGATAAAAGCAATGTTTTTGCTATCTCTAATTGTTCTTGCCCAACCACAAACAACAATTTCTTTTCCAGAAAAATCATTGAAACTTTTATATAAATTTCTTATTTCAGTTCTTCTCATATAAACTCCTTAATTTAAAAATCAATTATGGTGTAATTCTATCTGGTCCTCTAAACAAGAACATAGATTCTTTAATGTTTGGAAGTTCGAGCAAATTCATAGTGATTCTATCAAGTCCCAAACCGAAGCCACCATGTGGAGGACAACCATATTTAAAGAATTGCAAATAGAACTCAACATCTTTATCAAGTCCTTTTTCTTCTGCCTGTTTCTTCAAAATTTCATAACGGTGTTCTCTTTGTGCACCAGTTGTGATTTCAACACCCTTCCAAATAAGGTCATAACCTTGTGGAACTCCATCCTTTCTAAGATGATAGAATGCTCTCTTTCTTGCACCATAATCAGTCACAAAAACAAATTCGTGATTGTAAGCATCTTTAGTGAATTTTTCACACAATTTTTCAGCTTCAGTTGTCAAATCATCTTTTTCGCTGTCAGGACAAGTATAGCCATATCTCTTTTCCAATTCTTTATAAAGATCAGCAAGTTTAATTCTTGGGAATGGAAGAGTAGGAACAACAACTTCAACTCCAAAAGTATTCTTAATTTCTTCGCCATATTTTTCTTTGACAACTTTGAGTGCATAAGTCAAAAGTTCTTCTTCCATTTTCATAACATCTTCATAACTTTCGATGTTTGCAAATTCAAGGTCGAAGCCAGTAAATTCTGTTGCGTGTTTTCTTGAGTGTGATTTTTCTGCACGGAACACAGGTCCACATTCAAAAATTCTTCCAAAACCACCAGCCATAGCCATCTGCTTATAAAATTGTGGGCTTTGTGCAAGGTATGCAAAAGTGTCAAAGTATTTTACTTGGAAAACTTCAGAACCAGATTCAGAAGCTGTTCCGATAAGTTTTGGAGAGTGAATTTCAATAAATTCTTTGTCAAGTAAAAACTCTCTCATTGCATTTGTAAACGCAGTTTGAACTTTGAAAAGCAAAAGATTTTTGTCTTGTCTCAAATCAAGCCAACGATAATCAATTCTCTGGTCTATGTTGCTTTCTGGTCCAATAGGATAAACTTCTGCTGTGCTAGTGACTTCCACTTTGTCAGCCAAAACTTCTTGACCGCCCATTTTTACATATTCGCTCTTAACAAGTTCGCCTTCAACCATAACAGTTGAACCAGTCAAAAGATGAGAGAAAACTTCCCCAACTTCTGGGTGTGCGACTTTGTCAACAGTCACTTGGATTTTTCCTGAAAAATCTTTCAAAACAACAAATTGAATGTTTTTCTTGTCACGAACAACATCAATCATTCCTTGAAATTTGACTCTTCCTTCTTTTAATTTTGAAATTTGTGATATCATAAAACCTCCCTATTTTTCTACGAGTTTTACATTATAAAAAATCCTAATGCAAAACTGCATTAGGACGAATAAACTTTATCCGCGGTGCCACCTAATTTGTCAAATGACCACTCTTCAATTTTTGTTAAACTCCAAAGTGTCCTTCATTTTGTTCTGTTTGGTAAATTTCACCAACCTTTACCTCTCTGAGAAACAGCTATCAAAACTACTCTCTTCTTCAACATTTAAACACGATTATTATAATTATTTTTTTTGAATATGTCAAGAAAATATACACATTATTTCCAAACTTCAGGACAAGTTCGATTGTTTTTAAACCAATCAGAATCTTTCAACACTGTGTTGTTGTTTGAGCAAGCCACAGCATAGTCATCAACTTTTGACAAATAAACAATGTTTCCATTGAAAGATGTAAATTCATTGTTTGCATAATCTATACACATTGTAGTCACAAAGACTTGATCAGTGTAAGGTGCAATCCTGTCAATAAATTCTTGTGTAGGAAACTGATTTTCACTGACCTTTGTGTATTCACTGCTTCCAGCACAACAGCAAACACAAACCACTTCTGGCTGAATTACAGAAACAAGAGCGCCTGTTGAAGAAGTTTTTGAACCATGATGCCCAGCCTTGTATAATTCCACTTTTGGCAACTGATTTAACTCAACCAAATATTCTTCTCCATCTCCTTCCAAATCACCAGTAAAGAGGAAGTTTTTAGAATTTCCGTCGCCTGTGTCTTGACTTATCATACAGCAAACAGAATAATCATTCTCACTGCTTGCTTTGTTTGAATAATAATAACTATCCAAAATTTCAAGAGTTATTCCATCGCCAATTTCGTACAAATTTGTCGCACCGTTAGCCCCATTTATACAATCAAGTGCAGTGTAATGATTTGCCCCTTGTGCAACTTCGTCTGCAAGTTCTCTTTGATAATTTGAATACATCGTTGATGTGCTTTTTTGATTTGTCATAGCAAAATCAATAATTGTTTCGCATTGGTATAAATCAAAAATACTGTCAATTTTTGTGCTTGTAGCAAATCCAGCATAATGGTCTTGATGTGCGTGAGTGACAATCACATATTCCAAAATGCCATCTGTGACATATTGATTTAGATAATTTGAAACAGTTGAAATACTGTTTGATTTAGAACCACAATCAATCAAAATATCCGCCTCTGGAGTTTGAATAAATGTGCAATCGCCTGTGTATTTGTTTCCAAGCTCCAAAAAATGAATTGAAAGATCTGCACCATAAGAAGATATATCAACATTTCCACTCGCACCTGAAGGATCTTTTGAATAATAAACTTCATCAGTAACCGAAACCTCATCAGTCAAAGGAAGAGAAAAATAGTTGACCAAATAAAAACTACCAACAGTTCCTATCAAAAAGGCAAACAAACTAAAAAGCACTTTGCCAAATTTGCTGTTTTGTTTTTTAGCCATATTACTCACCTCCTTCGCTTATTTCAACAAAAGTGATAAGCCTTACCTTCTGCACTTTAAACAATGTCCCATATTTGAAGCATTCTGACTTGTAAGTTATATAAAATGTTCCCACTTCATCAGAATAGAAATTTCCGTCATTGTCAACTTCCAAGTTTGTTTCTATCACAACATTTTCGCTTTCATCTTTTCCAAATGCAACAACCTTGACACCTTCATCAACATATTTTTCATCAAGCGTCAAAACAATTTCATCATTTCCAATAAGTTGAAAACAATCATCTTTGCAAACAAACCACCAAGCACCCAGACCAACGGCAACACCAAGCACCAAAAACAATGCCACAATAAACAGTGTTTTTGCTCCCGCATTTTTCAATGTACTTTTGGCACTTCTTTTTGTCTTTGAAGATACTTCAATGTCAGAAAAAGAAATAGAACTTTCTGCTCTTTTTGAAGTCTTAGTAGATTTCTTTCTTACAGCCATAAAATCTCCTTATGCAAAAATTATATCACAAACAAATTTTTGATTAAAACAAAAACAACAAAATAAAAAAATTGAAGCAAAAGCTCCAATTTTTTGAAATATTAAAGTGGTAAATCTTTTTTCTTAAATATGCTTCCACCAATAATGTAGCAAATGATTCCCACGCCGAGCAAAATCGCCAATTTCCAAACAAAAGTAATTGTTCCGTCTAGGATTGATGTAACATCAAACAGAGAGATTATAGACACATAATTGAAGAAATTAAGAGAATCAAGTCTTACAACAGAAGGCATTGCACTAGAACCAAACAAGCCCAAAATTGTTGCCACCAAGAAGAATATGTTAAGTCCTCCACCGATTCCCAAAGAATATTTAGTTCTATTAAACCAGCAAGAAGTTAAATAAGAAATTCCACTCATTGCAAACATAGCGACAAATGCACCAAGGTTGAGTAAAAGAAGTTGACTATAACCCAAAGTGATTGTCGAACTATCAAGGCAAGCAAGACAAATCACACTTGTAAGCGTTGTGCAAGCAAACATTGCAAAGAGCGAACCTACAAGATAAACTGCTTGAGTGAACACAACTTGGCGTCTTTTAACTGAAGTAGAAAGGACATAAGCCATTGAGCCTCTATCAACCTGCCCAGCAATAAGATTGTTTGCAACCATAATCATATAAATCATAGGAAGAAGAAGTCCTGCAATGTTGTAGAAAATTGTCCCAACAATCATGCTGTAAATATCAAGTTCGCCAATTTCTCTCAATGATTGAGACAATTCATCAGGCAGTGTTGTAAGGAATGTTGATGTAATATCAGCAATGATTTCTTCTGTCGCTGTTTGTTGGTCTTTTCCTTGAGACATTTCATATTCGAGTCTCGCACGGAAAGTGACAATAGAAGAATTGCAAATGTAGTCAATGTATTCTTTTCCAGAATCACCAACAAATTTTGAAACTTCAACAGTCTCTCCACTTTCACTGTCAGTTGTTTCATAAGTAAATTTTGCATAACCTTCTTCAGTGATTCCATAGTCAGCAAGTTGTGCAATTATGGCTTGCATATAAAGTGGACTTGTCATCTCTTCTGCAACAAGAATTGAAACATTTTTTTGAATGTAATCATTCAATCTGTCAGCATCTTTAGACAAAACCACATCTTTCAAGTTTTCAGGTTGAACTTCTGCTGAAATTGCTTGATGATCTTTGTTGAAAACTTTGATTATAAATGCAGAAAGTTGATTTGCTTCTTCTTCACTTATTCCCATTTGTTGTTGTATCATTGATGGGAGTCTTGGGGTAAAAGTGTCATAATAGGTGTCAAAGTTTTCTTCTGTTATCAGTCCCATATTTGCAAAGCCCAAAATTGTAGTTCCCACCTGACTTGAAGCAACGTAATATGTTAGTCCCGTTTCTTCCATAGTTGATTCTACTGTGCTTTCGATTATGGAACTACTCATACTTCCAGTGAGCTTTGTAAGGTTTCCATTTCCGGAAATAATCATAACGCACGCCAACATAAAGCAAGTGGCAAAAGTTATGATTCCCCACAAAAGTCCATTAGCCTTGCACGACTGTTTGAAAAGTGCTTTACTGAACATTTTTCTTTTCCTCCTTTTGTTTTGCTAAAACTTCTTTGAAATATTTTTCAAGAGTATATTTCACTTCGGAAATAAATTTAACATCAAAAGCTTTCAAGTCTTTAAACAAGTTGTTTATATGTTTGTGTCTGATATTGATTGTGACTTGATTGTATTTTTCTTGGTCTCTTATAATTTTATATTTCAAGGTTTTAAATTTTTTGTAGTCTTCAACATTGTTAAACTCAATCTTAAAATCTTTGCTTGGACGATTTTTGATTTTGTCCATATCCACAACATCAATCAAATGTCCATCACTTATGAGCGCAACTTTGTCGCAAGTTTCTTCAACTTCATTAAACATATGACTGCTCATAAAAATCGTTCTGCCTTTTTTGTGCTCTTCTTTGACAATGTCAAGGAAAGATTTTCTCATAAGTGGGTCAAGTCCAGTTGTTGGCTCATCAAGAATCAAAATTTCTGCATTGTTCATAAGTGCTGCAACCAAGGCAGTTTTTTGTTTCATACCTTTGCTCATTCTCTTCAAGTTTGCTTCTGTATCAAGTTGAAGCTTTTCAATCAAAGAGTTGGCATAAGACATATCTTTGATTTTGAAATATTCTGCCTGACTTTTCAAAAAAGCAGTCCCTGTTGGCAAGTCAGGAAAAGCAATTTCACCAGGAACATACCCGACAGATTTTGCAACTTCGCTGGCATTTTTCCAAGTTTCAAGTCCTTTCACATAAGCACAACCACTTGTAGGTTTGATAAATCCCAAAAGACATCTTATTGTTGTTGTTTTTCCAGAACCATTTGTCCCAACAAAACCAACCATTTCTCCTTGTTTGATTTTGAGGTTTATGTTGAAAATGCCCCTGCCTTCTCCATAGTCTTTGGTAAGATTTTGTATTTCAATAATATCCATCACAAAGCACCTCCAAAGTTTTTATCTTCTTTATAGAACTTCATAAAATAATCTTCCAAAGTTTCTTTGATGTTGCTAAATTCTTTCACTGAAAAATTGCTTAAAAGATCAACAACTTCATTTATATATTTGTCGTTTGTAGAAATAAGTATTTCAAGATTTGCTTCATCTTTATCCACAATTTTCAATTTTCTTTTACGCTTGCAAACTTCACAAAACTTTTTAAAATCAGAATGTTTATCGAACACAACTTTATAATTTTTGTTTGTCGCGTGCTTCAAATCGTTTGCAACAAATTCGGAAACAATACGCCCATCTTTGATGATGGCAATTCTATCGCAAGTTGCTTCAACTTCGCTGAAAATATGGCTTGACAAAAGAATGGTCTTTCCCCTTTTCTTTTCTTCTTTTACAAATTGAATAAACACTTCTTGCATAACTGGATCAAGACCGCTTGTAGGTTCATCCAAAATCAAAACATCTGGATCATTCATAAAGGCAACAACAACGGCTAGTTTCCTTTTAACTCCCAAACTCATTCTTTTTGTTTCGCACTTCAAATTGACATCATCAAGTTCGAAGAGATCTAGCATCCTTTTTAACCTTTCTTCATTATGTACCTTTTGCATATCTTGAATCATTCTGATAAATTGCCAACCTGTCAAGCCTTGTGGCAGTGCGATTTCCCCAGGAATATATCCAACTTTACTTAAAATTTCATAATATTTTTTGAAAGTTGGCTTACCAAAAATTTTAGTCTGTCCTTTGTCTGGCTTAGAAAAGCCCATAAGGTGTCTGATTGTTGTAGATTTTCCAGAACCATTTGGCCCCAAAAAACCAAAGACTTCACCTTTTTCGATCTTGAAAGAGACATCAAAAACACCACGGCCAGAACCATAATCTTTGGTCAAATCATCTACTTCAATAACGCTCATAGACACCCCTTTTAAGTCTTAAACAATTTTAGACAGTTGACTAATATTATACACAATGTTATTATATTAAAAAATAAAGCGATTTTCATATACAACAATTCAAAATTATGTGTAATTTTAGACAATTTTTGTCAAAATGTCTAAATTTGTGAGGTAAAAATGAAGGCAACTTACAGAAATTCCATTCGTTCAAAAGAACTTATAAGAAAGTCCCTTATAACTCTTTTAGACCAAGAAAAAAGCATTTCAGAGATCAGTGTTTCTGACATTGTAAAGGTAGCAAATATAAATAGAGGGACTTTTTACAATCATTACAACAACGTCATTGAAGTCATTGATGAAATTGAAAATGAATTGTTTGAAGAGTTTTTAAATTGCATAAAGAAAAATTCAATAAATGATGTCAGCAGTATTTTGTATTCGTTGTTAGATTATTTCAAAAAGAACGAGCTTAGCTACAGACCAATCGCAAAAGGGCTTTCAAAATCTGCTATTGACAATTTGATTTTTAAATTTGTTGCACAAATAAAAGAAATTATGCCTGATGCAGATGAAGTGATGCTTCTTTTCATAATAAATGGATTGGCAGGCTTATATTTTGAATATTTGGAAGATAAAATCGATTTCACTTTGGACGATTTATGCAAGCAAACTGTAGATATGATAAACAAAATCATAAAATAAAAGTCATAGAAAACTCTCTATGACTTTTTTGTTTAAAATTATCTTTGGTCACTTATATTTGCATCACTGTTGTTTGCTTGTAAATCTGCCACAGAGCTGTAAGGCACGCCTGATGTTGTGCCAGATAAAAGTGCAATGTCAACAGCATTTTCAGGTTCTCCCCAAGAATTCCCAGAAAATTGAAACAACGCCTGATCAACAACCCAACCTCTGGTGTTGAAAACAACATTGTGTGTTATATAGCCAGTGGAATTTGGATTTAAGTATCCACTTTGTCTCAACGAATAGAAAATGTTTCCATCTATCCAATTGTTTGTTGTGCTTGCTTGAGTGACAACTCCCCTATTTACCACCCAAGTATCAGAGCTTCCTGCTTGAGTAGGTCCATAAAATATGTTATCTCTTACAACATTATTGTTTCCGCCAATTTGAATAAATTCATTTGGATAAGCATTGTCACTTGTAAAAGTCAAACCTTCAACAACATTTCCGCTTCCAGAAATCAAAAATGGCACAACATTTGCCGTTAGCAAAATAGTAGCATTAGGTTTACCTTTTATTGTAATATTGTTTTGTGAAATATTTGTTGTTGTATCCACTGGATAAGTCCCGTCATAAACTTCAATTGTTCCATTGTTTGCAACAACATTAAGTGCATCTTCAATCGTAGGAAAAGGATTACTTTGGGTTCCGTTTCCGCCAACAGTGTTGCTTCTCACAAAAATGTTATATGGATTGAACACTGTGTTTCCACTTGGCCCAGTCGCCCCTGTTGCTCCTGTCGGCCCTGTCACTCCTTGAATTCCATCAGTTCCATCAGCTCCTGTCGCTCCAGTTGGACCCGTAGGGCCAGTAGATCCCGTTGCCCCAGTTTCTCCCATAACACCCGTTGAGCCTGTAGCACCTTGTGGTATAAAAAAAGATAAAATCGCAGTGTCTCCTATGTTAGTTTGCTCTACAAAAGCATTTTCTCCAGCTGGCAAGGTTGTTGTGGAGCCTACCTCTATTATTGCCGTTGAAGATCCTGCTGGTCCTGTTGCTCCTGTAGCTCCCGTTGGACCAGTGGGTCCAGTCGCGCCTGTTGGTCCTGTTGGACCGATTTGTCCACCGCTTCCATTGTTTTGATTTTGACAATTATTATTTGAAAAATTTTTATTTATTCCGCATAAAAATTTGTGCCTATCTCGTCTTGCACCGCCATTCTCAAAAAAGATTGGATTAGGATAATTGTTTGCATTGCTATTTGGAGATCTATGAAATCTGCAACTATACATATCTTTAGAATCAAAAAAATTATTCAAAATAACCTCCTATAATACATTACATCATATTTTTAAAACTGAAATAGTGTTAAAAAGATAATAAAAGTAAAATTTATTTTGACTATACACAAGTTGTAGTCTAGTTCGTTCTGAATAATTGTTTGTAGAAAAAATATTCCTATGATATAATTCAAAAAGGAGGACTAAAATGTTTGTAGAAGAAAAATTAAATCTTACAAAAACTTGGGACAAGACTTTTAAAAGAAGTAAAAATGTAGACCATAAAAAAATTACTTTTCACAATAGATATGGGATCACACTTGCAGCAGACTTATATAAGCCTAAAAAAGCAAAAGGAAAACTACCTGCAATTGCAATAAGTGGACCTTTTGGAGCTGTGAAAGAACAATGTTCTGGACTTTATGCACAAACTCTTGCAGAAAGAGGTTTTTTGACAATAGCATTTGATCCATCTTTTACTGGAGAAAGTGGCGGACAACCTAGATATGTTGCCTCTCCAGACATAAACACAGAAGATTTTTGTGCAGCTGTTGATTTTTTGTCAACACAAGAAGATGTTGACAGCGACAAAATTGGAATTTTAGGAATTTGTGGTTGGGGCGGAATGGCTTTAAATGCCGCTGCAATCGACACCAGAATAAAAGCAACAGTAACTTCAACAATGTATGATATGAGCAGAGTAAACGCTTATGGCTATTTTGATGCTATGACAAAAGAAGATAGATACAAACTTAAAGAAAATCTCAATGCTCAAAGAACAAAAGATTATCAAAGTGGAGAATATGCTCTTGCCGGAGGAGTTGTTGATCCTCTCCCAGCAGACGCACCATTTTTTGTAAAAGATTATTATGACTATTACAAAACAAAAAGAGGCTATCACAAACGCTCATTAAACTCAAATAATGGCTGGAATGTCACATCTTCACTATCTTTTATCAATATGCCAATCTTGACATTCAGCAACGAAATTAAAAATGCTGTTTTGATGATTCATGGCGAAAAAGCACATTCTTGTTATTTTTCAAGAGATGCTTTCAAAAAGTTGAAAGGTAAAAACAAAGAATTGGTTATAATCCCTGGTGCAGTGCATACTGATTTATATGACAGAGTTGATATAATTCCTTTTGATAAAATTGAAACTTTCTTTAAAACATATTTAAAATAGCAATAAAACAAAAAAATAGGCCAATTTTTACTTTGGTCTATTTTTATTAACATTTTTATTGTGCATCTTCAACTATCAGTGTGCAAACCAACAAAGAAGAATCTCCAAATTTATGTCCATTGTCCACAACCAAAACAATTTGTGCTGAACCTGCAGAAATCTTTGTTCTATCTATTTTTACAGAAAATCCATCTACAATGTTCCCATCATTTATAATAGCATTTACACTCAACGCACTGTCTGGAACAACATCTTGATTTAAAGAAAAGACTTTTTCATCATGTGATGTGAAATATCCACCTGAATAAGAAGGACTTTTTATTAAGTCTACTGACATTGTGGCAATGTTATTATACTCACCTTCTTGGCAAGGAACAAGTGTGTAAACATTGTCCTCATTCCAGCCTAAAAAGTTGTCAGTTTCATTATCCAAAAATGAATATTCAACAGTTATTGTCACATTTTCAGCAGGCATCACAAAATCATAACGATTTTCAACATCCAAACTCTTTGTGCATTCCAGCCCATTAAACAAAACTTTCTCTATAACGACAGCATCAAATTCTGGAGTTATCTTAACATAAGCTTGTGTCCCTGCAGTCGCCTTTGTAGTTTGCCCATTTACATTATAAAATTCTGACTCTTCAGCAGTCACTTTATACGCTGTAGCATCAGTCTGGTTATTTTCACCTCCACCACATGCAACAAGCACAGAAGCCAAAGGCAACATCAACATAAACAAAAACAATTTAGAAAATTTTTTCATAAAAACCTCCCAAATATAATTGGTATTATAAATTTATGCCTATAAAGAATAAATTTATAAAATCCTCTAATAATATTAGAGCATAATTTAGCTAATAAGTAAACTTAATTTATAAAAAAATCAATATTTACTATTTTTCACTATTTTTCGACAAACATACCTTCAGCAAAAAATGTTTTTATAAAATATCTTCATTGTTTGCTTGACTTATGCGCTAAAAACAAACATAATATATCTTGTAATCAAAAAGGAGGGATTATGAAAAGATTTAAAAAATTTGCAACAATGTTTTCACTTGCACTTGTAGTAATGCTTGGTGGAATAGGATTAGCCGCTTGTGGAGAAAAGAGTCCAACTATTGATGTATCTTCAACAGTAGCAACAGATGCAGCAAATGTTATAGAAGTTATGAAAACAAGCGTAATCAACAAACTTACAAAAGTAAATGAAGGTTCAACAACAAATCAAGGGACATACACAGTAGCAGAAGCTATGGAAGAAGTTCCAGAATTTGATGAATACTATGTTGTTGTTGGAAAACTCAACAATGTAGACACATTAAACACATTAAGCTTTGGTGATGTAACTTTTGATAAAGATGAAGAAATCTTCTTATCTGTTGGAAACAACAAATTCATCAAAGACAAAGTTTTCTATGTAGAAGATGGAAATCTTTTGATGGCTGCGCCAATGTTTTTAGTTGAATCAGCGGGCAAAACATCTGTAAGCCTCAATGGAAAGAGTGCCAAATTTGAAGCTGTTCCAGCAGTTCCAACATTTAAATTTACAGATGTAAGATTTACAAGCGAAACGACAAACACAGTCACTAAAAATAACAACGGAACATATACATTGTCATATAGAGAAACTGGAGCTCAATCAATGGTAGGTTTCTACTTTGATGATATGCCAGAAAAAGACACATTCTCAATCAACCGTCTTTGCAAAAATGGCGAACTTAACAGCTATGCAATTGACTTAAACTCAATCGCTGATAAAGATGGACAATATCCAGTGACCTACTATACAATTCCATACACAACAGCTGGTGTTGATTCAATTGATGCAGATGAATGGAACAATTCAGAAATGACAGTCACCTCTTATGTAGATAGAAAAGGTGTTGCAACCGTAACAGTTATAAACGAACTTGTTTTAACTACAGAAACTGTTGACTAATCTTAAATTTAAAATAACAAAAAAAGATAATGCCAAAAACATTATCTTTTTTATTTCACAAAATAGTTATTTTAATTTCGTAGTTTTCTTCACAGAATTTACTTTCTTTGTTTGAATCTTTGTTGAAACAGATTTCTTTGCTTTCTTTGTATTAGAAGTTGATTTTTTAGGCTCCAGAATTTTCTTTTCAAGATCACAAACTTGCTTGTAAGCTTCTTGCAAATATTCATCAGCAGTAAAACTGTTTTCTTTTCTGTTTAAAAGTTCCAAATCCAAAGAAAGCTCTTTGTGACCTTTCAAACGGTCGGCAATCTTGTCCCAATCAACAGTAGAAACAACTTTTGAAATTGTATGTAAATCTTTTTTTCCATCGTTGTCATGTAAATGCAACGCAACAACTTTGTCAGAATAAACTTTCAAATAATCAACTTTCTTATCAAAAACATTGTTGTGTCCACAATCATAACAGAACTTCAAATAATCACTTTTAATATTCTTAAAAATTTCGACCAACAAATCTCTATTGCTGTCAAGATTTTCCAATGCAAGAGGAACTTTCACTTTTTCGCAAACTTTCAAAACATCCAAAAATCTCTTTTCTCCAATCTTTGAATACTCCCCAGCAGTGTGAACAACAACACAGCTGAAACCATATTTGTGAGCAATTTTAACATCTCTGATCAAACTTTTCTTAAGTTTCTCTCCAAGTCTTCCTTCTTGCCAAAAATAAGGCAATTCGCTTGCTGTGTAAGTCATGTGCAAACTTGATACACCAAGCCCGTATTTTTTAAATAACTTCATTTGTTTTGCAATACTGCCATTTTGTTTGTTAAATCTTTTGTCAGCATTGGTAATAACACAATCAAAACCAGCTTCTTTAATTTTTTTTGCTCTCAATTCAGGATCATTTTTGAATCCATAATAAAACGAAATACCTTTTCTCATTTTTTCTCCATACCCTGCCTATAATTATAGTTCAATCCAAAATCAAAAGCAAATTTTTTAATACATTAACAAGATACAATTTTACCAAGAAAAGATTTCAATTTATTGATATAGTCGTTAAAACCATGTTCTTTAATCTCCAAATTTATTTCTTCAAGAGGTTCATGATAAACAACTTTGTTATAATCTTCTCCTTTAAGTTCAATAGTCAACTCAGCAAATTTATTAAAAATTTGTTCTTGATAAGAAAACACTTTAACCAAAAATACTTTTGGATATTCTTTCCTTACCATATTATCAATCTCTTCATAAATTTTTTTGTAATCCATATTTCCTCCTCATGAATTTATTTTCTTTATCTCTATTATTTTAACTTTGGTTTTCCCACGAATGGTATTTACCTCAATAATATCTCCTTCGTTATGATATATTATTGCTTTCCCAATTGGGGATTGAGAGGTTATTACATTTCCATTATTAGGAGTAAAATTTTCTACTAATTTATACACAACTTCATCATTATCATCTAAAAACAATAATTTAATTTGATCTCCAACTTCCACATTTTTGATATTTCTGTTCATTGCTATCTCATTTGACCTCTCTTGCACACTTTCCCAACCATTCGTTTCATCAAATTTAGCTTTAAAGTTTTTATGGCCTACTTTTACATCATTTCTATTAGAACCATAAAAAATAACTTTTTTCCTTTTTGTTGTTTTTGGTTCTTCATCATAACCATAATAATTCTTTTTTACATATTTCCACCCATATTTTTTTACTAAAGTAATAATCTCTTGTTTAGACAACTTTGTATCATCATATTTTTTCTTTGCGTAATGTATTGTCATTGAAGTTCCTTGATAGTTACTTAATCCCATATTATACCTCATACTTTTTTATCATTTCATTTAAAAGTTTTATTATTTTTTTACGTGTTGCTTCTGGTTCAAGAATCTCAACTGCTTGTCCATATTGCATTGCCCAATATATAAGAGCTTCTTCATTTACTGAAACCTCTGCAAATATTTCATTGTTAATTTTATATAATTGGATTCCATCTCCAAACCAATCAACGACTTCACTAATTCTATTTTCGCTATCAATTTTTATTTTTGCTTTAACAGAATTTCCAGCAAACATATAAATATGTTCTTCTATATATTGCTTTATTGAAAATTTATCTAGTCCTGGCAAACTCTTAAGTGGTTTAATCTTCTCATCTAACACTTTAATATTTGAAATGCAGTCAATTTTGTAATTGCCCAAATTGTCATATTTATCATAGTTGCATACTAAATAATATTTGCCGTGATTATTGACAAGGAAGTAGGGGTTTACCTTATAAATTTTACCATCTTTTTTTGGTTTTAACTTTTTGCCAATATCATAAATATTATATTGAAATTCTACTTTTTCCCCTTGCTCAATGGCTTCGTTTAAAAGTTCAATAGTATAAAAAATTTGTTTATTGTTCAATTTTTTATTGTCTAACTTTTCAAGGTGATTATATTTTTTCTTCTCATATATACTATAATCATCCATAACTTTATCGACCAAATCTTTGGCATATTTAGTTGGGATTGAACGAGAAGAATAAATGGCATCAACCAAAAACAAAAGTTCACCTTCTGTAAATTTTCTTTCGCATAGATACAAACCCTTATTCCCACATTTGATAATATCAAATTTATTAGCTATAAGGATGTCAATATCTCTTGCAACAGTTTTCCTTTCAATATCAATGTCATAGTTATCTTTCAATTTTTCTATTATCTGAGAATATGTAAGTAAATGATTTTCATCTGAATATTTTCGTAAAATTTCAAGCACATTTAAAACGGAGTTTTTCCTTTCGATCACTGTAATCTCCTTTAATCTAAATTTTTGTTTACTATTTCAGCTACAATTTTAACAAAATCATTAAAATTATCTGGCTCACTTCTAGCCCCTTCAAAATTCTTATGACTACCATCATCATATTCAAGATTAACTTCCCAATCATATCCATCATACACTGGGCGAATATTCCCTATTTTATCTTTGTAAAAATAAGGCTCAACATACTTATCATTCCATCCTTTGCATATATCCCCCAATTTTTTTATCTCTGCTTCAATGTTATCTGTATTCTTAATTTTAAATTCATGTTTTTCATAATTTTGAATTCCAATTTTGTCTTCATCACGCAATAATTCTGATAACGGATTACCTTTAGAAAGACACCCTATCATATTCTTAAAGTCGAGCATAATTTTTGTTTGTTTTACAAAACCTCTATAAGATCTTATGCAATATTTTAACACTAATATATTACCATCTCTCTTCATTGTTTTCCTCCCTATTGTTTACAATATAGCATAAATATTGTTCCAAAAAAGGGATTTAGGGTAAATGCTTTATAAACAAACCTTAAAATTCAATAATAAAACTGGAATTTGAACATTATTCAATTATGAATATTTAAAAATATAAACAACTTTATACACACAAACATAAAAAGCATATCAACTAGAAAATTGTGTTTAATATACGGCAATTTATATCCAAAATTTGACCAAAATTTTTACACAAACTCATATATAAAACAAAAAAGCATACAAGACATAAATTTCCTTGTATGCCAAAATCACAACTGGTTGGCTTGAGTGGACTCGAACCACCGACCCCCACCTTATCAGGTAAAGAATATCACCTATTTAGGTGGAAACCCTATGCATTAAAGTGCTTTAAATAAAAGCATTTTTTATTCTTTAAAAATAATTGCAACAGTATAATGATAGATTTTTTAATGTCTATAAATTTGTATTTTTATGCTTTATGTTTTAAATTTAAAATCGCTATAACCCTTATAAATAAAGACTTACAGCGATTTTTTAAATAAAAAAATGAGAGCAATTTTAACCCTACGGGTTATTTGTACTAATATTTTTTTTTATTAAATAACTCCCCAATTTATTTGGATGGTTCCATTATTAACTTGGCTCCATAAATCGTCCCATGTTGGTGGTTTTTGAGGAATTTGACAATTCACAATTATGTTTTTGTTAAAATTAAATATATAACCTTCAATAAATTCAACAGTTTGTGGAATTGTAATCTCTGCAATGTTACAACCTGCAAAAGCACTATCACATATTTTGGTTAAATTTACACAATTAGATGTATCAACACTCGTTAAACTACCACAATAATAAAATGCTTTTTCACCAATTATTTGTAAATTTGCTGGAAGTACAACATTAGTAATTTTAAATCTTTCAAAGTTATTTTTACCGATAAATTTTAAAGAACTAGGCAAAGTTAGTGATGTAACAGATGAAGAGTAAGAATTTGCAATCAATTTTCCATCAATAATTCCAAGTGTACCTTCTTTAATTTCAATAGATTCAATGTTTGTTTCCTTAATATCAATAAGATAATTGCTTACATATAAATAATTACCTTCCCAATATGAACTCGTTGAACTTACAATTTGTGTACCCAAAAATGCATCTTTTCCAATACCTATTAAGTTTTGAGGTAAATTTGCAGTTGAAAGTGTTGACATATACTTAAAAGCATCTTTTCCAATATACAATACGCTTTCTGGTATATTTATGGTTTTTAGTGTTTTGGTTGAAGGCCTATTAAATGCACATTCGGCAATATCTATTGTGCCTTCTTTTACAGTGTATGATGTAGCGTTAAAATCTCTGCTTACTGTAATTAAATGTTTACCAATGTATAAAACTTCATTTTCCCAATTACTTTTTGTATTAAAATATTTCGTATTATAAAATGATGAATAATATAAATCCAACTTAACATCTGGCAAAGTTATATCTTCAAGTAATAAACAATCACCAAAAACATCTTGACCAAAATCTTTTAAAGTTTCAGGAAGTTCAATTGCTGTTAAATTTGTACAATTTTGAAAAGCCATATCTCCGATATATTCAACCTTATTTAAATTAACAGTCGATAAATTTTCACAAAATCCAAAAGTGTATCGCCATATGTCCGTTAAAGAATCCGGAAAGTCTATCGACTCTAACCCACTATTTCTAAAACAATCACTTCTTATTTCTATTAGTGTGTTTGGAAGTGTAATTGATTTTAGTGCTGTGCAATTTTTAAATGTATATTCATATAAAACGGTGATGTTTGCAGGAAGTTTTACGAAATTTAAGTTAGAACAATCTTGAAATGTTCCTAATCCAACATCCAAAATTGTGTCTGGAAGTTCTATGTGTTGTAAAGTTTTATTATTTTTAAATAAATAACTTTGTAAACTTTTAACTGTTGTTCCATTAACTCGATTTGGGATTATAAGTTCAGTAATACCATCTATATTATTTACTCCTGTTATATTGCCATTTCCGTCAATTATGTATTCAATTGCAACAACTTCGTCTTGTTCATAATATGCATAAACTGTTTTATTTTCGTCTAGTTCTATGCTCTCGTATGTGTTTGCTTCCAACTTTTGTGTCCATGTATTCTCGTCAAAGTACCAACCTTTAAAGGTATATCCTTGCTTTGTTGGTGCTGTTGGCAATGTTATGAGTTCATTCCCTGATGTTTTTATTGTTTCAATAACTTGTCCGTCTGCCATAAATGTTATGTCATATTTTGCAGCTACAACTTCGTCTTGTTCATAATATGCATAAACTGTTTTATTTTCGTCTAGTTCTATGCTCTCGTATGTGTTTGCTTCCAACTTTTGTGTCCATGTATTCTCGTCAAAGTACCAACCTTTAAAGGTATATCCTTGCTTTACTGGTGCCGTTGGCAATGTTATGAGTTCATTCCCTGATGTTTTTATTATTTCAATAACTTGTCCGTCTGCCATAAATGTTATGTCATATTTTGTAGCTACAACTTCGTCTTGTTCATAATATGCGTAAACTGTTACATTATTTTTTAATTCAATATCTTTATATGTGGTTTCTTCTAACTTATTAGTCCAAGTGCCGTTGTCAAAATACCAACCTTTAAAGGTATATCCTTGCTTTACTGGTGCCGTTGGCAGTTCTATTGTTTCTTTACCTGCCGTGTAAATTTCTTCAACAACTATGTTATCAGCACGAAATTGAATACAATATTCATGTTTTGATGTAACCAATAAAACAACTGCAACTATAATTCCAACAATTAGTAAAAACATAAGCCATTTTAAAAAATTAATTTTCATAAAACACCTACCATTTTGTAATTAGTATACTATTATAAAAATTTTTTACAAAATATATTTTAATGTTTCATAAAAATATATTTTTTTTCTTCTTATTTTTTTATACAAATTAGCACTATTTCAGTTGCATACAACGGACCACCGTAATAACGCAAATAAAATTTATAATTTTTGTTATAACCTGAAATCATCTTGGGAATTTCAATTATATCACTATTATTATGGTAAACTGATATTAAAAGATTTGGACTTTCATCAATTATATGATTTTTGCAACCTTTAAGTGCTTTTTTCTCGCCACCTTCAATATCCATTTTTATTGTTGTTATTTTTTCACTAATATCATTATCTAAACTAACACAATCAACTTCTATTTCGCCGTTTGTACTAATTTGATTTGCAGAACTTGAATAACCATTTTCACACATATATAGTTTTCCATTTTTATCACTTACCGCAAAGTTTTTAAAAATAATGTTATCGTATGTGTTTAAATTTTTTTCGCGCTTTCTAATGATTTTTTTGTCATTTCATAACAATAAATTTTTTTATAACTATCTGTGCCGTATGAATTTATAAAATCTAATGTTGTATCTCCAATATATGCACCCATATCTACAAAAACCTCATCTTGTTTAGGGTGCATTTGCTACACTAAATTTGACCTATTTTTGATAAAAAAGCAATAAAAAGCCGTTATTCAGCTCTCGAACTACCAACGAAAATCCTTATAAAAGCTCTAAAAATAGGGCTTTTGAAAGGTTTTTGCAACAAAAAAGAGAGCTGTAATAACTCTCTTTTATTGGTTGGCTTGAGTGGACTCGAACCACCGACCCCCACCTTATCAGAATAAGTGTTTTTTATTAAAAAATTAAACACATATCATAAACTCTTATATTTTATAAAAGATATAACCTTTGAAAAATGAATTTGCTGTCAAACCACTTTACAACTTGACAACAGTTGACAGCAAATGTGCTAAAGTTTAACATCTTTGACTATTTAAAACTGCCTAAAACTCTAAGAAGCTATTTAAATTTCTTTTAAGATAAATTTCCCTTATCGGCAATTTTATACATTTATTTTTTCTTGACTTTTTGCCGATATTTTTTTATAATTTTACTAATTCAATAAAAAGGAATCTAATTTATGAAATATCTTTCAGTTAGTGAAGTTGCGAAAAAATGGGATTTAAGCGAAAGGTCTGTTAGAAATTATTGTGCTAAAGGCAGAATTAAAGGCGCTTTTATAACAGGCAAAACTTGGAATATTCCAGAAGACGCTATAAAACCTAATAGAATTGATGAAAAAAAGTTTAGCGATAACGAACTTTTGAACATTTTAAAAGAAGAAAAGGATATGCACCTTAAAGGTGGAATATATCATAAAACTCAAATTGCACTGACATATAATTCAAATCATATTGAAGGTAGCACTCTTACCGAAGAACAAACAAGACTTATATTTGAAACAAACACTATTGGCGAAACAAAAGGTGTTAAAGTTGATGACATTGTAGAAACAAACAATCACTTTAAATGCTTTGACCTTGTTATTGATAATGCAAAAAAGTCTTTGACAGAGAAATTTATAAAAGAACTGCATTTCACTTTAAAAGTTGGGACGAGTGATAGTCTAAAATCTTGGTTTAATGTTGGAGACTATAAAAGTCGCCCAAATGAAGTTGGCGGAAATGAAACTTGTCAGCCTGAGAATGTGGCAAAAAAAATGAAACAATTGTTGACAACATACAATTCGCTAAAAAATAAAACTATTGAAGATATAATTGCATTTCATTATCATTTTGAAAACATACACCCTTTTCAAGATGGCAACGGCAGAATTGGTAGACTTATCATGTTTAAGGAATGTTTAGCAAACAATATCGTTCCATTTATTATTGAAGATGAGATAAAAATGTATTATTATCGCGGACTAAGAGAATGGAAAACCGAAAAAAGCTTTTTGCTAGACACTTGCCTATCCGCTCAAGACAAATACAAAAAATATTTAGATTATTTTAAAATTAAATACTAAATTTTTTATGTTTAAGCAAATAAATGTTATAATAGTTAAGTCAAAAGTTGAAATGCGGAAAAGAGAACAAAAAAATTGGAGAAAAAATGGATTGGATTGATAAAATACCTAAGTGGATACAAATACCTTTAAAAATATTATTGCCATCATTATGTATTTTTAGTGGAATTTTACTATTTATAAATGATGAATTAGCAGAAAAACTTTACTTAAAGCAATTTAGGGAAGAAAACGGTTTTGTTTTTGGTTTAATATTTACGATAACTCTAAGTCTAATTTTAGTATATATAATTTTTTTCGCTTCCAAGCCAGTTATAAAAAAATTTAAGCAAAAATTAAAACAAAGACAATTAAGGAAAAGTCTTGAAAATTTAAAGAAAAATGAAAAATTATATATTTGGGGGCTTCATAATATTTCAACTCATGCTTATATGTTCCCGTATAGTGATCCTACTATAAATTTACTTAGTCAAAAAATGTACGTTTACACATATAGTCAAGAATTAGATCTATCAACCTATGATGGCAACTGGGGTGTAATTTACATTTTAAATCCAATAGTTGAAGAAGCTGTAACAAAAATAATGGATATGAAAGCAAAAGAAATAGGAAAGTTAAATCGAAAAATAGAAAAAACAAATAATGAAGAAAAAAGAAAAGATATGCAATCAACTTTAGAATATAAAGAAAAAAAATTTAGGGAATTAAATACATTATCACTAGAAAAATATTTTCAAGGAGAGGAATAATGGATAAATTAAAAATGCAGAGTGAGAATTTGGTGGATGAAAATGTGGGAAAGATTGCTAAATTTTTTCCTAATTGCATCACAGAAGGTAAAGATGAAAATGGAAATGTTATAAAAGCAGTTGATTTTGATTTACTTAAACAAGAGTTAAGCAAAGTTCTTGTTGATGGCAATGACGAAAGATATATGCTTAACTGGGCTGGGAAAAAGCAATCAATTCTCACTGCAAATTCTCCAATCAATGCTACTCTTCGCCCTTGCAAAGAGGAAAGTGTAGGCAAAGATGGAAAAAATGGTGGCTTTAATAGTGAAAATCTTTACATAGAGGGTGACAACCTTGACGTATTAAAACTTCTTCGTGAAACATATCTAAATAAAATCAAAATGATTTACATTGATCCTCCATATAACACAGGTAATGACTTTGTTTATAATGATGATTTTGCTAGTTCGGTTGATGAGTATCTTCAAAATAGCAAAAGTTATGATGAAGAAGGAAATCGTATGGTGCAAAATCTTGAAAGTAATGGACGCTTCCACTCAAATTGGCTTTCAATGATGTATCCAAGACTTAAATTAGCAAAAGATTTATTAGACAAAGATTGTGGAAGTATATTTATTTCAATAGATGATAGCGAAGTTGCTAATTTAAAGAAAATTTGTGATGAAATTTTTGGCGAACATAATTATGTTACTTGTATTCCTCGCATTACTAAACTTCAACGCTCAGGACAAGAAAAATATATGGATATTTCACACGATTATATTATTGTATATTCTTTTTCCGAGGATTTTGAACATATAATTGAAAGGGTTTATGATTTTACAAAAATAAAACAAGATAAGATAGGTAAATACTTAGTAGGTGATACAAAGGCAATATTGGCCGCAAAAAGTCAAGGCTATTCAAAGGGAGGAGATTATGATTTTGAATACAACGGAAAAATTTACAAACCGATAGATAAGAACGGAATAAGAAATAGATGGTTATGGACTAAAGATAGAATGCAAAAAGCTGCAGATTTAGGTATATTAGTAGAAACCAAAAACACATTAAGAATGCAATTATATTTAGATAAAAAATTTGATGAAATTACAAATACTATGGTTGATAAAAATGAAAACCTTATTTTTCATACGGCTGATTTTATGAATGACTCATCTTTTACAAATTCTTCTGGATATAATGATTTAAATAATTTGCTTGGAAATGGAACTCCTTCTAATATGTACCCAAAACCAGTGAATTTAATTAAAAAAATTTTATCATTTTGTGCTGATAAAGAAACTATTGTTCTTGACTTTTTCTCAGGTTCTGCGACAACTGCTCATGCAGTTATGCAATTAAATGCTGAAGATGGTGGAAATAGAAAATTTATTATGGTTCAGCTTCCTGAAAAGTGTGATGAAAATTCTGAAGCATATAAGGCAGGTTATAAAAACATTTGCGAAATCGGTAAAGAAAGAATCCGTCGTGCAGGAAAGAAAATTGTTGAAGATTTGAAAAAATATGCAAACCCAAAGGCTAAAGATTGGGAAACATGGGATGAAAATGGTGGTATTGATGGCTCTAAAGACAAGGTTAAATTGACTTATGTCAACGAAAACGGAAAATTAGAAACAGAAAAGAAAGATATATCAAAGAAAGAAGATTATTATAAATTTCACTCTGAAGATTTAGATATTGGTTTCCGTGTCTTAAAACTAGATAGTAGTAATATGAAAGATGTTTACTATAATCCAGTTGATATCAACCAAGATTTGTTATCACAATTTGAAAACAACATCAAAGAAGATAGAAATCCAGAAGATTTGTTGTTCCAAGTTATGCTTGATATGGGAATTATGTTATCACAAAAAATTGAAGAAAAAACAATCGCTGGAAAGAAAGTTTATATTGTTGGAGAATATGATGAAGAAACTCAACCAAATTTAATTTGTTGTTTTGATAGCAATGTAAGCGAAGAAGTTGTAACTGAAATTGCAAAACTCAAACCATTATATGCCGTTTTCCGTGATTCAAGTATGTCAACCGACAGCATGTCTGTAAACTTCGACCAAATCTTCGCCACCCACTCCCCATCCACCACAAGGAAGGTGTTGTGATGAAAAGTAACAAAAAAATATTTTGGTTAAGTTTCTTTGTTGGAATTATTAGCATTTTTTTAATAGTTTTGTTTCATTGTTTAGGTTTTAAGTTTAGTTGTCAAAAGGAAATTTATTCAGCTGTTGAAAATGTTTTTATATCATTAGTTGGTGGTGCATTTTTAAGTGCATTTACTTCAGTAGTTGGTTTTTTAACTATAAAAAGACAACAAGAAACAAATTTTGCTAGTTTATATGTTGAATTAACTAATTTAATTAAAGATTTCGGGAATTGGTATGTTTGGGCTGGAAAAGACATTAAATATCTAGAAAAAAAAGATATTGATAAATTAAAAAAAGAAAATCCTAATGAAGATTTTTTGCAATATAAACTTGATAATGATAAAGAAAATGACAAAATCATAAGTAGGTTTGCGGATATTTTGGAGATGATTAAAAATTTTAATTACGATGAATTTTATAAGATAACAGACGATTATTGCTCATTTTGGCTTTGTAAAAATAAAAACAAAGTATTTAATAAAATGAAAGATATGATAACAATTACAAGAAAATATGATATTTTGACAACCGATCAAAATTATGCTTTTGGTCTTTATCGAAGTGGAATTTATCCTGCGTCTTATATTTATAAACACATTCTACCAATTTATTCTAATCTATTCAACAACGAAGCCACAATTAAAGATATTTGCAACTTAGAGGTTGAATTTTTAAAATTAACAAAATTAAACTATCATTTAAGTAAAATATATAAACCTAATAAAAAGAGTAAGGAAAAAACCAAATGAAATTCAAATTTAAAACACAAGACTATCAGCAAGATGCTGTGAATAACATTTGTAGGGTGTTTGAGGGCCAACCTTATTTTGACATGGTCAGATATACGCGTGATTTGGGTATTAGGCGCAAGAAAAACGAAGCTCAAATTGGTATGGAAGATATTGGTGCATACGACAAAAATGATGATGGCTTTGAAAATGCTAAAATAGTGCTTGATGATTCAGACATTTTTGCAAACATCAAGAAAATTCAGCAAGAAAACAACTATAAGGTTTCAGAAGAACTTGTTCGTGGACTTGGAAGATGTTCGCTGGATGTTGAAATGGAAACAGGTACTGGTAAAACTTATGTTTACATAAAAACTATATTTGAACTCAATCAAAGATATGGTTGGAGTAAGTTTATTATTGTTGTGCCAAGCATAGCAATTCGTGAAGGAGTCAAAAAATCATTCCAAATGATGGAAGATCACTTTATGGATCAATATGGCAAGAAAGCAAGATATTTTATTTACAATAGTAAAAGACTAAGTGAACTTGATAATTTTGCTTCATCAAGTGATATTCAAGTTATGATAATTAATGCTCAAGCTTTTAATGCTCGTGGTGTGGACGCACGAAGAATTGATATGGTCCTTGATGAATTTCAATCTCGTCGACCAATTGATGTTGTTGCTAAAACAAGACCTATACTTATCATTGATGAGCCACAAAAACTTGGTGGAGAAGCAACTCAGACTTCACTTAAAAAATTTAATCCCCTATTTAATATGAATTTCTCCGCTACTCATAGAAAACATCACAACCTAGTTTACTGTCTTGATGCTTTGGATGCCTACAATAAAAAACTTGTTAAAAAAATTCAAGTTAAAGGATTTGAAATTAAGAATTTGCGTGGAACAAATGGATATTTGTATCTGCAAGATATCATTCTGTCTAAAGATAAACCACCAATGGCAAAAATAGAATTTGAAATAAAGTACAACAAATCAATTAACAGAGAAACTAGAATACTTGGTGTGGAAAGAAATCTTTATTACGAATCAAAAGAAATGGAACAATACAAAAACGGATATACAATAAAAGAGATTAATCCGTTTACAAGCACAGTTACATTCTTAAATGACATACAAATTAAGATTGGAGAAGTTATTGGCGACATATCAGATAAAGACATTCGAAGAGTCCAAATTAGGGAGACAATAATATCTCACTTCGAAAAAGAAGAAATGCTGTATGAAAAAGGCATAAAATGCTTATCTTTGTTCTTTATTGATGAAGTTAAAAAATATAGAGATTATGATGCCCCCGATGAAATGGGAGAATATGCAAAAATATTTGAAGAAGAATACACCAAGATTCTCAACCAATATTTAAATTCATTTGAAACACCATATATCAAATACTTAAAAAGTATATCTGTTAAAGATACTCACAAGGGCTATTTTTCTATTGATAAAAAAGGTCATTTTATAGATAGCAAAGATAATAAAGAAACTGGTTCAGATGATATTTCTGCTTATGATTTAATCTTAAAGAACAAAGAAAGACTTTTATCTTTTGAAGAGCCAACTAGATTTATATTCTCCCACTCCGCTCTGCGTGAAGGATGGGATAATCCAAATGTATTTCAAATCTGTGCTTTAAAACCTGGTGGAGATAGTGCTGTTGCAAAAAGACAAGAAGTTGGTCGTGGTTTGCGTATTGCTGTTAATATGCTTGGAGATAGAGCAGATGCACATTACTGCTCAGTTACAGGAAACAATTTCCATAAAATCAATATGCTTACAGTCGTTGCAACTGACAGTTATAAAGATTTTGTCGCCGATCTTCAAAAAGATATCAAAGAAAACCTTGCGGATAGACCTACTAGAGCTACTATTGAATACTTTAAAGGCAAATATGTTAGTGACGGAACAAATAGAATTGAGATTGATACTCAACTTGCAAGTTTTATTCAAAGCTATTTAATATTTAGTGGATATATTGATAAAGAAAACAAGCTTACAGATAAATATTTCTCTGATAAAGAGAATGGAACTTTAAAAGAGATGCCTGAAATACTTGCACCTTATACTGAAAGTATTCACAAGCTTGTGCAAGGAATATTTGATGAAAAGGCTCTTGATGGTATGATTGATAACGCTAGCCATTCAACTGTAATAGATAACGCGTTAAATGACAATTTCGCTAAAAAAGAATTTAAAACTTTATGGAATTATATCAATCACAAATACACTTACAAGGTAGAGTTTGACAGCGAGGAACTAATTAAAAATTCAATTTCTCATATAAACGACAAATTGTTCGTTGCTGAAATGAAATATACAGTAACAATTGGAGAACAACGCAAAACAATTGATGAGAATCAAATAAAACGTGGTGATTCATTTGGAGCGACAAAAACTAAGACAAATAGCATTACAGTCTCAGGAAAAGATAGCACAAAATATGATTTGATTGCTAAAATAGTTGATGGCACTACACTGACTAGAAAAACAATTGTTAAAATTTTGCAAGGAATAAATGCTGAAAAATTTTATATGTTTAAACTCAATCCTGAAGAGTTTATTTCTAAAGTTATCAAACTCATTAACGAACAAAAAGCAAATATGATTATTGACCATGTTACATACAATCAAACTAATGGAACATACGATATAGATATATTTACAGCAAATCAGTCTAAAGCAGATTTTAGCAAGGCCTTTGAAGCAAAAAAAGCTATCCAAAATTATGTTTTTACCGATGGTATAGCAGAAAATAGTGTTGAAAGAAAGTTTGCAGAAGATTTAGACAAAGCGGAAGAAGTTTGTGTGTATGCGAAACTTCCTAAATCATTCCAAATCCCAACCCCTGTTGGCAACTATGCCCCTGACTGGGCAATTGCTTTTAATGATGGTTATGGAATAAAACATATTTACTTTATAGCTGAGACAAAAGGAACTTTAGATAGTTTACAACTTAGACCAATCGAACAAGCGAAAATTAAATGTGCAAGAAAACTATTTAATGAATTATCTACAAGTAAAGTTCGATATCACGATGTAACAAGTTATGAAGATTTACTTAATGTTATGAAAAGTATAGATTAAAAATAAAACCAATTTTATTTTGGTTTTATTTTTTAAACTATTATAAAATTTTGTTGTTTTGTGATATAAATTATAAATAGGAGAGCCATGGATAAAAAATTAATTTTAATAGCAAACAATATATATTGTGCAATTGAGAACTTAAATACTAAATTGATGCACCAAAGCGAAGACGAAAAAAATGATGGGAAAGAAACATTTGAAGAAATAATGGACTTTTATATAACTTCTCATGCAATGAGCTTTTTAAAAAACATTTGCTTGGGATTAGAAAAATCTTTGGGAACATTTCTAAATATGCGATGTATTCTAGAAGCAAAAGCATTATTGGAATGTTATAAAAAAGGTGATTTGAATGAAGAAAAAATTGACCTATTTAAACTTCAATATGCAATTATTGAATATAAAAAATATAAAGAATTTTTCAACATGCAAGGGATTATTTTTAAAGAAAACTTAAAAGAAAACTATGACAATGTTGTAGAGAAATTTAAAAAATGTTGTCCTAAAAATGTAAATTTAAATAAAGTTCTAAAAACCAATTTGCCATTTTTGTTACAAACAAATATAAGTTTTGAGCATTTAATAAAAGACTATTTAAGCAAAGAAGAATTATGTATGTATAAAACATGCAGTCAATTTATTCACCCTAATGATAATAATACTCTATGGAAATTTAATATTGATTCATACTATATCTTAATATTAAATTTTTTGATTAATAAGTATATTAATTTTAATAAAAATGAAACGAAAGCAACATTTTTTCAATTATATAATATGTATGTAAATGAAAAAGATTCTATTCCTTATAAAATAAACGAAATAGTGAATAAACAAGTTAATGAACTTCAAAAAGTTATAGATGTTTTTGTTAAATTTTATGGTATAAATTATCATAGTAACACTCTTTTTATATTGTGTAATTTATTGAAAGATATAACTTCTGATTTTTTGTTTGGTTTTACTGAACAAGTTAAAATAAAATGGAAAATTTCAATTGAAATTTTTGCTATTATGGATTGTTTATATAACATTGGAGATGACTACGAAAATATATACAATAGATATAAATTGTTAGTTATGCATACAAAAAATCAGCTATATGCTAATAATTGTATAGATACCAAAACTGACGAAATATATAATCTTTATAAAAACATGTTTCCAAATGGATTAAACAAGAATGATTTTGATAAATTATTTAAAACAACATTAGGCTTCCTTATAGGAGAAAAAGGTATGAATAATGATAAGATGAATGCAATCAACTTGACTAGCATAGTAAGACATTTTGCTGATAAATTAAAAAATCTCGATATGACTCCAAATAACAGCATATCAAAAATCATCATTTTAAATTATATAGAGAGTCAGATTTTATCCCACTCAAACGGATATATGTATTACTCTAATAGTGGAGCATGGCGTGATTGTAACTCTGTAATACAAACATTCGATATTGCATTATTATACAATTTGGAAAAGATTTTCTTAAATTATAAATTGCATTCTATAGCTGAAGAATCAAATCAATTTAAAACACTTAGAAATTGTGTTAGAAATGTTATAAAAAGGTATAAAAACCAAAGTATGCAAAAAATTAACTTAATTAATAATACAGAAAAAATAGACAGAACTAAGCTTTAAAATGTTAAAATTTTATATAAAATTATTAATGAAGAGGAAAAAATGGAAAAACAAGAAAAAGAAATGTTTTTAACAGCGACAAATTTTTTAGAAAGTGCAAATTATTGTTTTAATGCGAAAGACAGTTTTTTTAGAGGATTTCATGGTCCTGCTATTGTCAACTATTCTTTTGCTTGTGAGATTTACTTAAAATTGTTGCTATTAAACCAAGAGTTAAAGGACATTAAAACTTGTAATTTGACAGCAGTTTACAGCAAATATAGCAGTTTTAAAGCGTTTTCCCCTGAAAATCAACCAAACATGAGAATTTTAAAAATTAAATAATTTATATTGAAATAGAAATCGCTATATCACTTTATTTATAAGAGGTATAGCGATTTTTAGTATAAAAAAAGAGCAAATTTTGCTCTCAAATTTGGTTGGCTTGAGTGGACTCGAACCACCGACCCCCACCTTATCAGGGTGGTGCTCTAACCGACTGAGCTACAAGCCATCATGAACATTCTAAATACTGGCGGGGATTTGCCCGTATTTTTATGAATGCCTTTTTATTATAACTATAAATCTTTTCTATGTCAAGCATTTACAAAAAATATTTTTATAATATAAAAAAGATAAGTTTTACTTATCTTCTTTTTTGTTTTCTTCTTTGTCATCATTGACTACATTTTCTTTATTGTCCTTAGACTCTGTGCTAACATTTTCAATTTTAACAGTTTCAGTTAGATCTGTTTGTTCTTTTACTAATATTGTTCGCGCCTCGCTCTTTTCTTTCTTTTTGTCATAAATGAAAAATACTACCAATCCTATCACCATAAACAATAATGTTAAAATGCTGTCTGTAAGCAATGCTGATCTAAATTCTGCATTAGTTTTTATAAAGTCAAACATGATTGAAAAGCGTTCAAAAAATGATACATAATAACCTTCTTGCACATAAGCAATATTTACAGCAAGAGCGATTGTAATAAACATGGTCAAAACAACTTCAATCAAACAAATTAAAGAAATTATGAAATAACCCTTTTTATCTATTTTTAAGTTGAATTTTTTATATCCCCATGAGACAGCAAAGACTATTAAAAATAGCTACTACCCAAGCGAAATATCCAAAATAATATAAAATTCCCCAAAGCAAACAACTTGCCAAACCTAACGCAATGGCTACAATAATTGCCAAAGTCAAATTTGTTTTATTTTTTGATTGTTCCATTTTTACCTATCATTTTCAATATAACATACTCGCAATAGCATGTTAACCTTTAAAACTTTCTGTTTGACTTTTGTTTGACTAAAAATATTGATTTTGATATACTATAAAAGTGATTTTAAGTTGAGAGGTTTTCATGGAAGAATTTTTACACTGGTTACAAGGCACTATGACTACTCCAACATGGTTTGGATGGTTTCACATTCTTTGGTTGTGTATAATGATTGCAGAATGTGTTGTTATTTACATATTTAGAAAGAAAATTTCAAGAAAAACTATAAACATAATATTGCTAACTGTAGGTATTGCACTTATTATTTTTGAATTATACAAACAAATTGTCTTTAGTTTCAATTATAATGGTGGAAATGGAAATTCAACCTGGTCTTATCAATGGTATGCATTTCCATTCCAGTTCTGCTCGACTCCTATGTATCTTATGGTCATTGCAGGGATTTTGCGTAAAGGTAAAGTTTATAACTGTATAACAAGTTATCTTGCCACATTTGCAGCGTTTGCAGGATTGTGCGTTATGATTTATACTGGCGGTGTTTTCACAAGCATGATAGGCATAAACATTCAAACAATGTTCTGGCACTCAAGAATGTTCACAATTGGATTTTTGCTTCTTGCAACTAGAAGCGTTGAATTCAATTTCAAAACAATTTTAAGAGCATCTTATGTCTTTTTCGTAATGATCGGACTCGCCTTAATTATGAATATAATTTGGCATTATTGTGGAACAGATGCAACATTTAATATGTTTTTTATCAGTCCATATTATCCTTGCACATTGGTCATTTTGGACAAAATCTACCAAACAGTTCCGTACATAATATTCTTACTTATCTATTTAATTGGTTTCATTTTGGCTGCATCAATAATTTTTGGAGTAGCACTATTGCTAGACAAGTTGGAAAAGAGACTGGCAAAAAACAAAACTTCTCAAGATGATGAAACTTCTGAAAAAATTATCAACATTATTAAAGATGATATAAATAAAAAATGATAGGGTTTAATTCAATTTCTTTTTAGGATTATAATATAACGCTCTTAAACTATTTAAAACCGCAATAAGCGTCACACCAACATCGGCGAAAACTGCCAACATCATACTTGCAACATCAACAAGGCTTAAAACCAAAAAAGTGACTTTTACAAGCATAGAAAAAATGATATTTGTCCAAACAATTTTCTTCGTAAATTTCGAAATTTTGATGGCATGTGGAATTTTTTCAATGTTGTCATCGCCTAGAACTACATCGCTTGCTTCAATGCTCGCAGGGCTACCATTTATTCCCATACTTATGCCAACATCGGCAAGTGTTAATGACGGAGCATCGTTTATTCCATCCCCTACATACCCAACAAAATTCTTTTTATCTTTTTTGCATTCTTCAAGAAAGACAAATTTGTCTTGTGGTAAAAGTTCAGAGTGGCACTCATCAATGTTAAGTTCTTTACCAACCGCTTCCACTTTTTCTTTGTTATCTCCAGATAATAAAAGTGTTCTTATCCCCATATACTTTAATTGCAAGCAAGCATCTTTTGCTGTCGCCTTAATTGTGTCATTTAAGAAAATTCTTCCAATTAAAACATCATTTTCATAAACTTCAACTGCAACGTGTTCTTGTTTATTTTTTCTACCAACAAAATAGTTATTTTTATTATATTTATAATAAATTCCTTCCCCAGCAACTTCTTTAACATTTTTTATGTGTTTTAATTCTCTTTTATTTGCCTTGACGATTGACTTAGCAAGCGGATGTAAAGAATATTGCTCTCCCAAACTTGCCAAGAAGATAATATCTTCACTGTTGTATTTTCCAATTAAACACTCAACTTTTTCCACTTGAAATTCTCCAGTAGTCAATGTTCCTGTTTTATCAAAGGCCACAACATTAATTTTGCTTAGTGCATCAAGATAGTTTGAACCTTTAATAAGTATTCCATTTTTAGAAGCATTACCAAGTCCAGAAAAATAGGAAAGTGGAACGGAAATTGCAAAAGCACAAGGACAAGACACAACAAGTAGTTTCAGGGCACGATAAATTGAAGAGTTTAATTCTTTTGTAATTGCCCAGCCGATTCCCAAAGTTAGAACTGCCAAAACAATAATTCCAAGAGTATACCAGCGAGTGATTTTTGAAATAAATGTCTCGGTTTTTGACTTTTTGTCTTGAGCATTTTCAATCAAATTCATAATTTTGCTAACCGTGCTATTTTTATATTCTTCAGTTGTTTTAATTCTTAAAACACCATCTAAAACAATTGCTCCTGACAAAATTTTTTGAGTTGCACCAATGGAAACTGGCACACTCTCTCCAGTGAGGCTTTGCATATCTAAAGTGGCATTCCCTTCCAAAACTTCTCCGTCAATAGGGACTCTTTCACCCGGTTTCACAACAATAACATCGCCAATCTGCACTTCTTCAGGACTGACTTTGATTTCTTCTTCTCCTTTGACAATCACAGCAAATTCAGGCTGCAAATTTGTCAAATCTTCAATCGACTTTCTTGACTTGTCAACTGCCAGTTTTTCCAAGATTTTACCAATGGTATATAGGAAAATAACCATCAATGCTTCCATATATTCGCCAAGTGCAGCCGCGCCAGCAACTGAAATTGTGATTAATAGGTTTTCATTGACAACACCTTTAAAAAGGAGTAAAACTGCCTTTAAATAGGTTTTGTAACCAAGTAGCAAAGCACTTGCGACAAAAACAATCCAAAAAGCCCAAGTAGGCAAACTTACTAAAAGAGAAATAAGTCCAAGTGCTACACCCAAAACTAAAAATACTAAATCTAGTATAAGCATCTTTTTGTTTTTGTTTGTTTTTTCCAAAACTATTGTCGCATTTGGCTCAATTTTTCTTGTCAAATTAACAATGTCTTTTGTTGCCTTATCAACATCTTCACTTTCAAAAGAAATTTTGGACTTAACAAAGTTAATTTCAGCATTTTTAACACCATCAATCTTGTTGATTTCGTTCTGCAAGGTCCTTGCACAATTTGGACAATCTAAGCCTTCAATTTTAACAATTCTTTTCATTTTTAGCCTCCAAAATATGCTCCTTGCTTATCTCAAAAACTTCAACAATATGCCTATCAGCAAGACTATAGAAAACTTCCTTACCTTGTTTCCTACTTTTTATCAAATTCATATCTTTAAGATATTTGAGTTGATGTGAAGTCGCTGATTTTGTCATATTAATAAGGACAGAAATATCGCAAACACACATCTCCCCTTCATATAACACATCAATAATTTTCATACGGGTGCTGTCTGAAAGTGCCTTATAAAAATCTGCCATCAAAAGCAAAGTTTCTTCATCTAAAATTCTCTTTTTCACTTTATCCACAACATCTTGATGTATAATTTCACAATCACATTTCTGAATTGTTTCACAACAACATTTATCACCTTTATTGCAATGACACTCCATAAAACCTCCAACTATTGAACAATTATTCAACTATATTATAATTGAACACATATTCAACTGTCAACTTATTTTATGCAATTTTTCTAAAATTTGACATTGAATAATTTTTTTCAAAAACTAGATAACATTATCTTTAGTCAATCCTTTTTCAAACTAATACAAAAAAAATAGTGGAAACAAATTCTTCCACTATCTTTTTTCTGCTAGTTTCAAAGTTTATAGACCTTCCTATCTTTTTTTTATTTTCTTTTTTTATTCTCTTGTCTAACCCTACCAATAACAAAATCGCCTTTCTCAGTATCATTTGTGACAGTAGTTCCAGCACAAATATATGTATCATCTGCAATGTCGACAGGTGCCACTATATTGACATTGCAGCCTACAAAAACATTATTGCCAATTTTTGATTTTTGTTTAATCTTTCCATTATAATTTGCAAAAACCACACCACAACCAATGTTTACATTCTCACCTATTTCTGCATCTCCAACATAAGACAAATGTGGTATTTTGCTTCCACTTCCAATAATAGAATTTTTTATCTCAACAAAAGATCCTACTTTCACATTGTCGCATAAAATACAATTAGGTCTTATATGAGAAAAAGGTCCAATCTTGCAACAACTTCCAATGTTTGACTCTTTGATAATTGAACTGTCAACAATACAATCATTTCCTATAATTGAGTCTTCAATTCTAGAACCAGATAAAATCCTTACATTATCTCCTATTTTGCAACAACCAAGAATTTGAACATTGTTTTCAATTTTTGTGTTTTTACCGAGCATAGACTCTTTGCTTATAAAAATATTTTTTTTATTCATAACAATATATATTCACAAAAATCTAACAATGACAAAATTACATACAAAAACGAGAATAAGACGAAACCTTTTCAATCTGATTTTTTAAGCTGTTGTATTTATCAAGTGTAGAAAGCAAATATCTTTCTTTAGCTTCGCCATCAAGAACGCTAAAAACTTTATCATCAATTAGATAATGCACAGGATTTGTTACTACATCTTTTTGAGATAACAAGTTTTCAACTTTTGACTTAAATTCCTCATCTTCATTTGAAATCACTTTAATTTTTGCTGAGGAAACAACATCTTTTCCAATCAATCTTCTTTTAGCTTTTTGTGCGATAAATCTTAAAACATCATTGTTACTCATATAAACCTCCTTTATGTAACAAGGAAATTATATGATAAATACTGACAATATCCAAAGAAAAAGATTTCTTAATTTTTCCTATATTGTCGAAATAGTTCTAATAAAATAAATAGCATAATTTTATACTAAACAGATCTACCCAATATCAATTTTGGATGGTCTTCAAACACAATGTTTCCTTCGTTGTCTTTTCTTAAGTTTGAAGGCAATTTCCCTTCTTTCATTTGATTTACAACCGAACGATCCAATTCTCCGTAAGGGACTCCACAATAAATTAACATATTTATGTGTTGAAGTTTTTTACATCCCATTGCAAAAGTTTTATCTACAAACTTTGTTTTTGTAGGAATTCCAAAACTTTTCAAATTTAGGCAGTTTCTAACTCCACCTTCTGGCAACTCGGCCAACTCGTTAGAAAGTTCCAAAAGTTTTAACTTGTCGCATTTTGCACAAAAATACATTCCAACTTTGACAATTTTGTTTTTCATACGCAAAAAATGTAAATTGCTACAGCCATAAAATGCGAAATCTCCAATTTCTTTTAAATTGTCTGGTAAAACCACTTTTTTAAGCTCTTTACAGCCGTAAAATGTTCCTTTAGGTAAAACATCAAGCTTTTCAGGAATATTGACATATTTCAAAGAATAACACTTTGCAAAGCACCAATCACCCAAAGAATTTACACTTTCTGGAATTCCAACAACAGAAAGATTTTTACATTCTTTAAATGCTTTTTCTCCGATTTTTTTTATCCCTTCTGGTATTTTAATAATTTTTAATGAAGAAAGTTCTTGAAATGCTTCTTTACCAATTTCTTCTACATCTTCCCAAAATTCATTGGGATTGTTTTCTAACAATTCTAAGTCTGCTTCTGTAACATTATAAAGCACACCATTTTGTTTTCTCATTTTTTAATATTCTCTCCTAACGACGACATTATAGCACATTAAATAACAAAAGTCCATACCCCTTATAAAATAAGAAAAGGGACTTAGAAAGACTAAATCCCTTCAAATTCTGCTTCCATTGCCCATAGTCAATGCCAATCGAACACCTTGAACACTGTTAAGCCATGTTGATTTGGTTACTCCTGCTTTTGTGATAATTTGTCCATTGCCTAAACCTGTTCCCAAATTTCTTGTCCAATAGTTCACTTTGTCATCTGTTCCACAACCAAGCAAGAAGCACACCATGTCACTTGCCTTTGCGGAATAGTCTGTTAAATAGTCGTCTATCTCTTCTATTGATGCCACTCTGACACCTTCGCTATATGCTTTTGCCGTCAACACTTTCTCTTGCTGTCCTGCATACCCAAACATATCCATATCTACATATGTACCTACTGCATTATTGAATGAACTTTTAAATGTTTCGTATGCCTCACTAATATTTTGAGAAAGTTCACTCGCTTCATTGTTGGACAGCACCTCAACTTGAAAATTTTTTATTATTATTGTGTTCCCATAGTCATTATCAAACCTGATGTTGTATATCCCTGTTGCTGGTACAGTAAATTCTTTCCATGTTCCATCTCCAAATCTTCTTGAGTTTGTTTCATTATAGCTTCCATTAATGGCATAAAACACTTGAACTTTGTTTGATCCAATCACTGCTCCAGATGTGTTTGTTACATCCATATACATACGATATTTAACCCCCTTTGTCAAACTTATTGTTTGATTTATTGTTGCATATGGATCACTGGAGCTCTTGTTTGTTAATGTGTATGACTGCTCACTGGCTTTATATGATATTGTTAAATTATTCCCTGTCACGCTGTAATCACTTGAATAATTAGACACCAAATTCCCCGATTTCATAAATGTCCAGCCTTCTTTCACAGCATTCAAATCATTAACAACAGCACCCAATGTCAGAATCCTGTCACTCACAACTGTGAAGTTTGTCTTGTATGTTCCATATGTTCCCCAACCACTTGGATATGTTGTGCTTGACACTCCATAGTCACTCACTCTCCACCTAATTGGTTCAACCTTAAACCATCTGTTATTAACCTGCACAAACTTCGTGCCTACAGACATATCTGCAATCGCATTGTTGACACTATACACCGTCAAGTTGTTATTTGAATCCACGGGATTTGGAATCGTTCCAACATTTGATAAGCTCCAATTAGGTAGCAAATTGTCATAACAAACATAAATCCTTATTTGATAATTATCAAATGTTACCGTTGTTCCTGTGTTAAGCCATATCCAAAACTTAAAACCATCTGCTTCATTCTGTGATGCCGAATTAATCGTCAAATTTGAAGAACCACGAGAATCAACGCCTGCATCATTATTATTTCTTGTTGATGGACCATCATCACTATTTTTCACTATCGTATCAATAACAAGTGAAGTCCCTGTATTGTTTTGAATTGATATATTCCCACCTATGTATTCTCTCCAAACTGTGTAAACCTGACCAGAGACAAAAGATAATCCATGCGTTCTCAAAATTGTTCCAGTTCCACTTGTCATTGTCCCGTCAATTGTCAATACATTCGTGTTTTCATTATATGTTATTCTTGCTCCTCCGTAGACACCATCACCACTATATTCGTCCCATTCAATCGCCGCATAACTCTGCGGATACTCTCCATGCTCAAAGTACCAATACTTATCTGTGCTGTCATACTTCAGTTGATTGTCTGACAACACCTTGAAGAACACATTGATTGTGTATGTCGCCCCTGATGACAATGGTGTGAGTGTCGTCACTGTTGAATTTGGTGCACTCGTGCTTGTTGATATCCCTACAAACACATATCCACTCTTTGCTGTTGGTGTGAATGTTACAGCTTTACTTATCAATGCATTTGTTGCAACTATCGTTGCTGTTGCACTTGTCACACTGACGGCAGATGACTGCGCTGGGGAATTGTTATTGTCATAATAATACCGAACAGTCACTGTTCCACCTGTCACTGAATTGCTATACGATGAACCATTCGTTGATGTCTTGATTTGAACCTTTATTGTTGATGTCTTTGGTGTCCAATCTGCATACAATGTGTCACTTGCATTTACAGAATGACTTCCACCTGATGAATAGTGTGTCCCTGTTCCAGTCGTGTTAGTATTCCAGCCATTTGCTGTGTAACTTGTCTTGGTCAAACTATTTGTTCCAAGAGTTATAGATGTTCCATGTATCTTATATGTCGTCGACGGCAACGTTCCACTTCCGCCATTTGCGTTATAACTTATCGTATATCGCTGTTTGACATATATGCTTACACTAGCATTTGATGTTGGACTCCAAGAATATCTAAAAGAGTCACTTGATGTTGTGAATAATTTTGTGTATGTATTTATTGTTGGCTCATACGAAACACTCATATAATAGTCATATGTTGCACTATTTGATAATTTCAAAACAATGCTGTACGATGTCCCAGTATATGTATGTTTCACTGTCGCACTGCCACCCGAGGCTATACTGCTGCTCGAGACTGTGCAATTCGACGCCGTTATATTCAAATTTGTCGTGTTGCTTTGCCGCGTCGTTCCACCATAATACCGGATTGTTAATGTATAGGTGTTTAGTTCCCAAATTGCATATAAAGTCGTATTTCCAGCGGTAGTGTATGTATATGACGAGCTTACTTTAGTGTAATTTCCTGTGACAGATGTTTTACTTGTGCTCCAATTTGCAATTGTATATCCTGTTCTAGAGAATATTGAACTTGCTTTTGTTGTAAAAGTTTTATCATATGTCACACTCTGTGTTGATGTTGATGTTGTGCTATAATTTCTGTTGTATGTGATTGTATATGTATTTGGTGTCCATACTGCATATAATGTCAAGTTTTTATTTACATAACTCGCACTCAATGTCGCTCCAGCAGACCATGTCGCAGATGTTGCCGTTTTTGAAGTTGACCAACCAGCAAATGTGTATCCATCTCTTGTAGGTTTTGTGCTTGACAACTTGGTTGTCAGTCCAGCATACATATATTGGGCTCCTGGACCTCCTTTTCCTTCATTTGCATTATATCCAATCAAATATCGTTTTCTCCAAATTGCATAGAATGTTCCTGTCAAATTTTCATATTCTCCACTATTCGCAGTTGATTCAGAAGTTGTAACCTTGCCATCACCATAAATATAATAATCAGAATGAATTGGGCTTGACGTCCCACCACTTGAACTTGTGCTAACACCAAAAAAAGCATAGCCATTTGGGTATACATATGTATCAGTTGCACCGGTATTAATTTTATAATATCCTGGAATAATTCTTGCATATCTATCTGGATACCAAAACCAGTTTCCATCAGTAAAGGTATAATCAAAATAACTCAATGGTCCAGCATATGTTTGACTGCTGCTTGATACTTTTCCACTACTCCAGTTAGATGATCCATTAGAAATTGCATAATATCCACCCGCTGTTGTAGGTATATTCCCCCAATCAACAGCTTTTCCATTATCAAACCAATATATAGAAAAACTTGCTTTGGCACCTGTTGAACTTGAAGTACTTGAAGCAGTCGCTGCATAACCTGAAGTGGAAGTATAAACATAATTTTTTACCGTAAAATCATAATTACAGCCTTGTCCTTCAGTTTCATCATTTTTATTTGGATTTTCTGTTGTTTCATCTTCAGAAGGTGACGAAGTCCCACCCCCGCCATTTTCAACTTGACTTTGAGAGCAACCAGAAAAAAGAGCAGCTCCGCCAAAAGTGCCACATATTCCAAAGAAAAGTAAAAATATCATCCCTAATATTCTTTTCATATATGTATAGTATACATTGTTTTATACTAAAAATCAAATATGTTTTTGTTTTTACAATAAAAAAGAGAGAGTAGGAAGTCTACTCTCTCTTTAGTATTAATTAAATAGTTTCTCGAACAATCGTTATCTCGTTCACTTTTTGGGTGATTCCT